>WARP01000093.1_pt1 | contig 40993 bp, 42 predicted proteins | sample 4769151 | NCBI WGS metagenome assembly WARP01 (sample SAMN08893023, study PRJNA449175) | gut metagenome | isolation source: rumen sample fed with dry roughage | host: cow | place: India: Nagpur | collected 2016
GGTGCGATATAGGTAAAAACACTTAGGCACGGTTCTTGCTTAATACTTTATGAGTTTATTAACTGACATGGAAGTGCATCATGAGTAGCGTATCAGGCAGATCGGATTTGAAAATGAACAGGCGGATATTGGCAGGCGTGCTTGCTGTCAGCTTTGCGTTGCCAATCCTTGGCGTCAGTGCTGGCAGTGGATTGAATATTACCGGAGCAACGGATATTCAGTCGCCTTCCGGGAGGACCCTGGTAAAGAAGGGCCTTGCCTCGGTAAAGGACTCGCTGGAAATAGCCCGTTATGCGTGAAATGCCTTTGCCGGGGACGTTTCAGGAACCGGCCTATTTAATTTAATAAGCCGGAACCATTACCTGAAGAAGGAGTATGAAAATGGATAATTATGCATTCTGTTCAATCATCGAATTGGCAGCTCACCTTGAGCTGAAAAATATTTCAGCAGAAGCTTTGACACGGATTTTTTTGAGCAGGATAGACAAACACAATAAGTCGTTCAATGCCTATATCAACGTTTTTCCGGAGCAGGCACTGGAACAGGCGAGGGAGTCCGATGCACGTCGAAAGAATGGGACGTCATTGGGTTGGCTGGATGGTATCCCCATGGGTATCAAGGATCTTTGTGAGATAGAAGGATCTATTACTACCGGTGGCTCAAAGGAATGGATACACCGTATCAGCACTGAAACGGCTGAGGTTGTTGAAAAATTGCGGGCGCATGGTGCGGTGATTCTGGGTAAAACACATACCGTTGAGTGGGCTTTTGGTGGCTGGGGTACCAATGCATTGATGGGAACACCACGTAATCCATGGGATCGTTGGCAGCATCGTATTCCGGGTGGATCTTCCAGCGGTTCGGCCGTTGCCGTGGCTGCCGGATTGGCGGCTGCGGCCATTGGCACCGATACGGGTGGCTCTGTACGTATTCCGGCTGCCTTGAATAGTGTGACTGGCTTGAAGACAACGGTGGGACGCATTGCTACCCAAGGTGTTTTGCCATTGTCGCGTTCCCTGGACAGTGTCGGTGTCTTTACGCGTTGTGCTGATGATGCTGCCATTGTTTTTGATGCCATGATGAATGCACCTGCACAGTCGCGTTTGCAGGAAAATTATCGGATTCATGGCCTTGAAGGCGCTGATCTGGGTGGAAAGGTGATTTGTGTTCTACCTGATGAGCAGTATGAAACGCAAGTCCAGCGCAGTGTACGGTTGGGTGTAAGAGATATGGTCCGTATGGCGGAAATGGCGGGGGCGAAATTGGTACGCAAAGCGTTGCCGTTTAGTATGGAAACGGCCATGAATAATTGTAGCCGGCTGATTGCCGCCGAGGGCTGGCGTGTGCATAAGGACCATATTGCCGACCCGGAAAAACAAATTGATCCCAATGTCCGTCGGCGTGTTCTGGCTGGCCAGAACATTGATGACAGGAATTATGCGGAATTATTGGCGCAACATGCGGCCATGAAAACGATATGGCAGGAATGGATGGATGGGGGCGATGCCTTGCTGATTCCTGCCACACCCTTTACGGCATTACCGTTAAACCAGGTCGATGAAAACAATACATCAATCGGTTTCTTTACCCGGTTTGTGAATTGGACCGGCGCATGTGCGCTGTCCATCCAGGCCGGTTTTGATCCGCAGAATTTGCCCGTTGGTGCGCAGCTCGTGGGCAAGGCCAATGACGAATATACGCTGTTGCAGATTGCCAGCGTGATACAGCGCATGACGGCCTGGCATGCTTATCATCCGATGGTGGGGTGAGCTTTTTAAGCAAGCGGGTATTACCTATAATATTACTGAATTAATAACATATATAAAATTAATAATATTGTGGGTGAGGAAAACATGTTTTTTGAAGACATTAGTGCATTTGTTGCAGTGGTGCGTGCAGGCAGTTTTAGTAAAGCTGCCATTGATGCCTGCGTGGCTCAATCGGCCTTGAGCAGGCGGGTAAAAAGGATAGAGTCAAGGATGGGTACTGTATTGCTGGAAAGAAATGCACGTGGTGTTGTGCTTACTGAACCCGGAAAATTGTTTTTATCAAGAGTGGAAAAAATAGTGGATGAAATATCTGATATGGAAGCCAATCTTTCTTCTTTTGTAAAAGAACCGGCAGGTAAGGTACGAATTGCATTTCCACCCAGAAGCAGTGGTTTGTTGGCACCAAGAGTTTATAAACAAAAACTGGCAACATTACCCTTGGTACAGCTTGAGTTTCTTGAAGGGTCTCCGTCTCAGGTGCATGGTTGGCTGAGTCGTGGAGAAGTGGATATTGCACTGGTTTATAACAGCGAAATAGGGCCTGATTATGAAGTCATGCCTGTTATGACGGAACGTTTACACTTGTTTTGCAATACAAAAAAACTGCAAGAGATTTTTAAAGGAAAGGTGCCTACAGAACTGCTTATCAAGGATTTACCGCAAATTCCATTGATTCTACCCTCAAAACCGCATATTTTGAGGGTGATGATAGATAGATTATGTGTATTAAATAATATTCGCCCAAACATTGTCTTTGAAACAGACGGTTCTTTTGTGACAAGAGGCATGGTTGAGCAGGGAATTGGAGGCACTATCTTCAGTATGAGTACCTCCTGGAGCTATTCTGTTGAAACCGGTCAGGTCGCGGCAATACCTTTTAAATCGCCTTTGGTATGTTGGAATCTGTATTTGGTAAAGTCCAGGAGAGCATCCAATTTATTGGCCATCAACGCAATATATGCCATACTCCAGAAGGAAATTGATTATCTATTGGAGCAGGGAGCATGGTCTCACGCTTCAAAATGGAATATTAACGGTTAAAAATATCGTTGATTAAGCATCTTTGGCCTGTGTAATCAAATTGTCTATAACGCGTAACGCGGTTTCGAGATCTTTCTTATCGATGTTTTGGATCATATTCGCTTCGAAATTTTTTACTCGCTGATTAATGAACATGGCATATTCGCGACCACTGTTTGTCAAGTGTATTTTTTCGTCGACGATATATTCAAGATGATTCCGGTTTTTCATTTCCTGCAGGGCATCTTTTATTTCTTCCTGACGGAGGTAAATACATGCCTGAAGCTCCTGTTCGCTCATTGCCTGTGAGTTCAACCAGCTATATATCCTGAATTCTGCAACGCTTATGCTTAGTTCTTGTCTTTGAGTATTAAAACGTGAAGAAACAAGATGGCTCACATAATGTAAACGACGCAACAGAGATAAATGTGTATTGCCTTTCCTTGTCAAGGATGTGTTTTTTTCTGTTTCGGTTTGGTTCATAATCGATGACAAGTCATTGGCGACACCGTAACGACCCTGGTAAAACAAGAGTGGGGTTCCGTTGTAACGGGTGTAATGTTTGACGCGACCAATCAGAATCAAATGATCCCCACCATCAATGGTGTTTTCAAGGCTGCACTCCAATGTACAGATCACATCACGCAACAATGGCGCACCTAGTTTTCCTTTGAACCAGTCGGTTTTACTGAATTTATCCTCATCGCCTTTTGCAAACAAATTTGAGAGATCCACCTGATTGTCAGAAAGAATATTAACGGCATAATGTCGGGCCTCCTGAAAGATTTTAAGGCTGCCAGACTCTTTTCGTATAGACCATAAAACAAGGGGTGGTTCAAGAGAAAGCGCGGCAAATGAGTTCACAGACATGCCTGCCATGTCGGTCCCGTTGCAAGCAGTCATTACGGTCACACCAGTGGCAAATTGAGATAAGCATCTTCTGAATGCGCGTGAATCCTCTTCCGGACTGCCACTTTCAATGATTTGTATGGGTTTAGATATTATGTCCATGTCTTTATAAGCAAGTATTTTAAGAGTGAGTTTTTAATTATGGGGAGCCATAATTGCGAAAAGGTCGCACTGCATATCCATTGAGGCAGGTAAGGTATTGGAAACGATTACATGTCGGGCGGGTCTGCTTGTCTCATCAGGAAAAATATCAACCCAATATTGATTCAGTAAAGCTCGCGATACCTCTGGTTTGAGATAAAAAGTCATTTTGATAACGTCTTTCCAGCTGCCGCCCGCTTTTTCAAGAATACGACGCGTATTCTCAAACATGAGTTGACATTGTTGTTCAATAGATTCGGGAATTTTTCCCGTTGTTTTATCTGTGCCAAAGATGGCGCCGCTCATTAAAATATTGTGATGCAGGCAAGCGGCAGGAACAGGATTGTTGCCATGAGAAAATCCATCAATATAAATACTTTTACGCATGTTCGAGTTTTCCGGTTAATCAGCTATTTCGAGGCAGGAGTTGCTGGCTTTTCGGCTTCTAAAGCCAGTAAACCGTAGCCGGTTAGCATGGGAGCCCAGTAGAATCGTTGAATTTCATTGAAAGATTCGCTGGTCTCAGAAAGTGCGCCACGCATTGTCAGCCACAACATCATTTCAACTGACTCCAGGCCACCGCGGTATATGTAATCTTCATGAGTGGCTTGTGCCAATATTTCAGGTTCATGCATCAATAAGTCCATGAACCGGTTATCCCATTCCGGATTTACAAAACCAAAATTATCACCATGAATTTGATGGGATAAACCGCCAGTAGAAGCGACAACGACCCGTTCATTACAAGCTGAGTTTTTAATGAAGCGACCAATACTTTGTCCCAGTTTCCAGCATCGCATGGGAGTTGGAAGGGGTTCACGCAATACATTGACATGAATGGGAATGATACGTATTGGCCAGCTCGGGGGCATCAGTAAGGGCAGAACGGACATGACACCATGATCCAGTTCCATTTCCTGACAAATAGTCAAATCAAACTCATCGTTTACCAGTGATTTGGCCAGTTCCCAACCAAAGTCTGGAGCACCGGGAACGGATGCAAAATTGCGAGCACCAATGCCTTCATCAGCAATATTCAACTGCTTTGCGATGCCCATGGCAAAAGTAGGGTAAGCGTCAAACTGGAACTGATTCAGGTGATCGTTATAAATAACAATCATTGTGGTGACATTTTTTTGTTTTAGCCAATCATGGACGGGCTTGTAGGATTCAAAAAAAGGTTTCCATTCCTGTTTTTCCTGATGGCCAGCATCGAAAGCAAAAGAGATTGAGGGGGCGTGTGAAGATCCGATTGCACCAATTAACTCTGCCATATATATCCTTTGTTTGCTTCTTTTCTTATGCGTACAAATTCATCAACCGTCATGCCCAATTCTGAGGCGCCTCTTTCCATTAATGATGTCTTGAAAGCGCCATTCGCCTTGCCAATCGCAACTGTACAGGCGCCATATTCCATCATTTTGGTAAAAGCTCTGTTACGAACCATTTCTTTTTCCTGGTCGTTTAAACCAAAATGATCCATGCATGACTCTTCATCATTTAAAAAAAATGTACGCTGTTTTACTGAACGCATGCTAGTGAGGAATTTGGTAAGTCTATATCCTCTTTCTGCCCGTTCCGTCGTTAATGGGCACAGGCCTTTAAGAGTGATCCGGGGCCCTAGCTTTTTCTGAATATCTTGTGATTCTGTATTCATCATTTAACTTTTAAGCTGATTGATCATGCTGGCGGATGATTTGGCAAAAATGCTTATATCATTGCTGATCATGACAAAATTAAAACCATTTTCTTTGGCCTTAATGGCAGCATTGACATCACCAACTGCAGTGCCACAAGGAATATTCAATCGATTGGCAACGTTGATCAAGTTTGTGATTAATTGGCTGTTATCGGGATGTGAAGCCGGTTTGCCGGTTGATAAGGCCAAATCTCCCGGGCCCACAAAAATGGCATTGACCCCTGGCACTGCCAGAATTCTTTCAACGTCACCTAAGGCATGGGCATCTTCAAGTTGTGGAATACGCAAGACGTGGTTATTGCCTTCTTCAATATATTGGGCAGTTGGCTTAAGTCCCCAATGTCCAGCCCGTGAGGTGATGCCCAGACCACGATGCCCGACGGGACTGAAAATCATGCCATTCATGACATCACGTGCTTCCTGCTCTGAGCGGACCCGTGGAATTAAAACGCCATCAGCGCCACAATCCAATATTCTCTGTGCATAAGCGCCCGAGCTGTCAGGCAGGCGAACCAGTACTTTTAAACCCAAGCCTTGAGCGATGACAATGTTGCGGTAGCTTGCCTGAAAGGTTAGTGGCGCATGTTCCATATCAATGGCAATGAAATTGAAACCAGCCAGAGCCAGGCATTCAATGGTTTCTGGAGAGTCCAGTTTGACCCAGGTACCGAATTGACAGCTACCCGGTACTTTCAGTGTTTCTATAAAACGGCTTGTCATATAGCATCCTGTGATTAAAAGTAAAGATATCTTGATTTATGCGTTAATGTCGTCGGGTAGCGGGTATTCTTTTTCATTGCACACAAGACCTGGTCTCAGTGAGAAATCCTTGCGTGGAGGTGCAAAAATATCCACAAGGCGCATACCTTTTTCCCCAACGGCTTGGGAGGTATGGATGACGTTTGGGGGGATGACGCACAGCGAAGGGGCGGATGCGACAATATGGTCATCCTCACGCCACTCCGCCAGATCCGGTGTCCATGGGTAACGTAAATGATGGATATAAGCACCATGGACAGCCAGGGATCCTTGCTCATAGTCAGGGTGAGAGTGCGGGGATAGTTTGTGGATGTCCCGTGGTGCTGTACTTGGCAGGAAGATATTGACCATCAAATTGCATGTACGGAAAAGGCGCATTGTGGTATCTGTACGGATATAGTCTTGCAACGGATAGTGACGTAACTTGAAACCATCGACAGGGGCTGGCCAGTTAATTAATTCTGCAACGTCGGTCACGTTATTCCAGGCTTGATGATTGGGTGCCATTTCAATTAAGTCTTTGGCATTTTTGCTGAAAATTCGGTAGACCCAACCGCCATTCAACATTTTGATCTGGCTGTCACCCGGAGGGGCAATGAATAATGAGTCGCCATTACTTTTTATTTCATTGCCATTGCTGCTGATAACTGCTGCCGTATCTTCAGGGAGCAGAATGAAGTACTCATCATTTTGGTATTCTGCTGTTCTGGTTAGAATGGCATTTTCTTTTGCATGACTGGCCATGACGACAAAATTGGCTGCGCGTGTTATCCAGCTCTTGGTGTCATGGGAATCAATCGTTGTATGGGGGTCACGGTAAAAATGCCCTGTATATGCCTGACGTGTTTTGGTCATTGTGCTTACACTCAATAATAATTCAGTTTAAATTTATTTACTCAATCTAAAGACAAGCCGATTTCCTTAACCAGCGCTTTGGACTTGATGATGTCTTGGTTGATTTTGTCGGTCATTTCTTCAGGCGAACTGCTTTTGAGGTAGGCACCACTTGATGTGGCAATCCATTGCACTAATTCTTCATTTGCCAGTGTTTGTTTGAAAGCGTCATTCAGCTTATTAATAATGGCATCGGGTGTGCCAGCGGGAGCTGATACACCATGCCAATACTCATACACAAAATCGGGAAGACCGGATTCTGATAGAGTGGGAATCTCCGGTACTATTTGATTGCGTTCTTTGCCTGAAGCTCCCAAAATCTTGATTTTTCCGTCTTTGCTTTGTGCAGAGGCAATTCGGGCGCCTGAAAACATGGCTTGCAATTCTCCACCCACAAGATCTTGCATGGCAGGCCCTTCCCCTTGATAGGGAATATGTACAATATTCAGATTGTCATTGGCAATTTTCAGGCTCTCCATCATGAGGTGATGAGGCGTTCCGTTACCTGCTGTTCCATAACTCATGGTTTGGGGATTTGCTTTTACGTAATCAATAAATTCCTTAACATTATTGACGGGAATATTCTTATTAACTGAAAGGACCAATGAACCGGTCAGTATGGTGCTTACCGGTTTTAGACTGTTTACGGGGTCATAAGACAGTTTTTTGTAAAGCGCGGTATTGGTGGCGTAAGTCGCATTGTCGCCCCATAACAAGGTATATCCGTTGGGTGTTGAGTTTGCGACTGCAGTTGCACCAATAGCGGTTCCTGCGCCAGGTTTATTATCAATAATAACGGGTTGTTTAATGATTTCACTCAGTGTCCGTCCGACTTGCCGCGCCATAATGTCGGTACCACCGCCTGCTGCGTACGGAACGACTATTTTGATGGGCTGATTGGGAAAACTGTCCGCCTCATTGGCTTGCACAAAAGAAGTTGCAAGCAGTGAAAGCGCGGTTAATATGATTTTATTCATTAGGTCTCCTTTAATAATTGTGTATTGATGATTTACTTAATTATGCAAAATAATTCTGGGCGATTTTTTCATCACCCAAGAGAGTGCCTGCCCATGCATTGGCATGATGTTGATAATTATTTAATTGATGACTTTGAATGGCCATTATGTCGTTATAAATTCGACCAAAGTCATATTGTTTATAAATTGCATGTCCTCCACTGAGTCTGAAAAGCTCAGCGGCCAACTGCGCACAACGTGGAGGAATTTGTGAGCTTTGAAAACGGAACTGGCGTCGTTCGTCCATGCTTATTGAAGGGCCTTTTTCAACCTCGGCAATTACGCGAGCGTAGTTTTTGTAAACTTGGGTTTTCATTTCTTCAGCGTGTGACAAAGCTTGGGAAACAGCCAATACAGCGGCTTGATTTGCACTGATATTTACGCCATGACGACTGACTTTCTGGTAATTGAAGTCAATAAATGTTTGTACCAGACCTTTTAATGCACCTAAAGCACTGGGGGCTTGTGTTGCTCTTGAGAAAATCTGGAAAAAAGGAATTTTATAAAGCAAACCATCATTCATTTTCAAACCGGGAGCTTCGTTGGTTAGGACAGACTCCCAGCGTAAGGCCCGATGTTCGGGGATGAAGGCATCCTTGACAATAATATCGTTACTGCCTGTAGCGCGTAAACCGTGTACATCCCAATTTGGAATGATTTCGTAATCACTGCGAGGTAACAGAAAACAGTATTGCGCCATACCCGATTGTTTTGTTTTACCCGTATTTTCTTCGCCATCAATATTCCCGCCCAGAAATGTCCAAGCGCAATGATCGCTTCCACTTGAAAAACTCCATTTACCACTTAATACATATCCGCCGTCGACTCTTTTAGCCTTACCGGGTGCATAGGGAGAGCTAATTAGCGTTTTGGGGTTATCTCCCCAAACTTCTTCCTGTGCTTTTGGATCAAAAAATGCCAGGTGATAATGATGGATGCCAACGACACCCAGTACCCAGGCAACAGATGGGTCCGCTTCTGCAAGGATTGAGGTAACCTCAAAAGATTCAATGGGTGTGGTTTCTCCACCGTGCCAGCGCTTGGGTTGTAGCATTTGAAAAAAACCGGCTTCTTGAAGATCGGCAATTGTTTCGTCAAATATTTTTGGGCAATCCCATTGTGCTGCGGAGCGTTTTTTCAGGGTAGGCAGCAACGCTCGGGCTTTTTGGACATATTCCGAGTCGCTGAAGTCTCCTCTTAAATAATTGTTAATTTGACTGATTGGCATGTTCTCAAAATCCTATATATGTTTTTTAGATAAAAAATGCTTCTTTCATTGGTTGAAATTAAAGCACCTGGAGATAGGTTTGAGATAGATCAATTCTGGTATCGTAGCCATCTCATTTAGAGATAGCCTGCTCTTAAAAAGTCAAGTGGGAAAAATCAAATAACTGATTTGCATCAAATTAATTTAATTGATTATATTTATGATAATTTGAAACCCTTTGAACTTTATAAAAATTTAATTCAAGGCTGGCCGCAATGATATCCGTATCAGCGGGTTATTTGCTCAGGATGGAATCCAGTTTCGAGCAAGAACGGGATTCCATCCTGTGCTTTAGTAAACTTAGCTTTTCCAGATCGCCACCCGTTTTTCCAGAAACGCATCAATCCCTTCCATCGCGTCTTCTTCCATCATGTTGCGCGCCATGACATCGGCCGCATAATCATAGGCATCGGCAAGCGCCATCTGTTTCTGTTTATAGAACATTCGTTTTCCATAGCGAATAGCCGTTGGGCTTTTGCTTAAAATATCAGCCAGCAATGCGTCAACCCGCTCATCAAGCTGTGCTTCCGGTACGGCATCATTCACCAGTCCCCAATCCAGTGCCGTGGCGGCGTCTATGAAACGGGCGGTGACCAGCATTTCAAAGGCTCGTTTGGAAGAAATGTTGCGGCTTAAGGCAACGGCAGGTGTGGAGCAGAAAAGGCCGACATTGATGCCTGATACCGCGAATTGGGCCGAATGGGTGCAGATGGCCAGATCGCAGGCAGCGACCAGCTGACATCCTGCTGCCGTGGCAATACCGTGCACTTTGGCAATGACCGGCACCGGCAGGGACTGGATACCCTGCATGACCTGGCCACATTTGGCAAACAGGTAACGATAATAAGCCAATTCAGGCTGGCTGCGCATTTCCTTTAAGTCATGCCCTGCGCAAAAGGCTTTGCCGGTGGATTCAATAATCACGCAACGCAGGGTGTGGTCTTGCTGGAGTATTTCAAATTGATCCAGCAAAGCCTGCAGCATGGCTTCGGAAAGTGCATTGAACTGGTCAGGACGGTTCAGGCGCAGGGTCACAACCCCCTGGTTGTAAATGGTTTCCAGAATGGGCGTGGTGTTGGTATTCATGTTGCCTCCTCATTGATATTATTGGATGATGTTATATATTACAGGATCGTGGCGCCTCAAGACCTATGCCCAGGATGGGGGTGCCTGCTTTAACGGCTTGGTACAATAAATGTATGGCATGTGCCATGATAAATACTGGCAAACAACCAGCGCTTATGGATTCTTATGAACGCAACAAAATATATTGGCTCGTTTTTCCAATCAATTTTAAATTTACGAGTTTTATTATCACTGCTGAGTATGATTAATGGGCTTTGGTTGACGTTGCCGGTTTTATATAAATATTCCCATCACTTTGGCAAGGATACCGGTGAGTTTGTGCATTGGATGCAAACCCTGGGATTTTTTCATTTGCTTGAATTGCCTCGGTTTGCCTTGGGTACCTGTCTGGTCTTATTTAGCATTTTCATGTTTACAGGCGCACGATTGGCCTGTTTTTTCAGTATTTTTGCCCTGTTTTTATTGCTTGTCCTGGATATCACACTGGGCAGTGCCTATTTTATTCATGGAATTTATTCTTTCGTTTTATTGGTTTTATTACTCCATTACTGGAAGCGCTTTCCAAATTACAGTATAAGCAATACAGCAGGGCTGGCCTTGTTAAGTATCGCCATACTTATTGTGTATTCAGTATTGGGTTCTTTATACCTGGGTTCTCATTTCAACCCAAAAATTTCCGATATTTTTCAGGCATTTTATTTTTCTGTCGTTAGCATGACAACGGTCGGTTACGGAGATATTGTGCCGGTAACCATAGAATCACGTCTTTTTACGATTAGTGTCGTTTTTTTGGGTATTACTATTTTTACCACTTCAGTGGTGTATTTGGCAGGTATTGCGGCAACGGATACACGCAAAATCGTCAATAAAAGGTTGTTAAAAATGAAAGATCATTATGTTATTGTTGGCGTCTCTCAAGTAGCGGTTTTTGTGTATAAGGGCTTGAAAAAACGGGGTTTGCAGACCGTTATCGTATGTGATGAAAAGCACCGGGATTTATTTCCTGCCGATGCCCTTGTCGTGTCTGGCGAAGTGACTGATATCGCGACCCTGGATAAGGCTTCTGTAAAAGATGCGCGTTGCGTGATGGCATTGGAACAGAGCGATGTGGAAAACACCTACATTTTATTGGCGGTGAAGAAAATGGCAAGTGACAAGGTTAAAACCATTACCATGATTAATGAAGAAGGTAATCGCAATAAACTACAACTTTTGCACGTTGACTATATATTTTCATTACCGGAAGTGGGCAGTGAGGTTTTAATGAAGTATTTAAGCGGTGAGGCCATTGATAACAATACGATTGCTGATTTGGTCATTCACCATAGTTAACCGGTCAATACTAAGTCAAGCAATTTGAACTAAAGCCAGCTTGACATGATTATTTATAACTCTTCAAATGAATGCTGGTTTCTGAATTGCTAATATGTTTAATGAGCCTGATCCGTTCCAGTGCCTGACCCAGTTCATCCAGGGTTTGCGCCTGCAGTTCGGCCAGCAGGTCCCAGCGGCCATTCGTGTCATGCAGGGCAACCACGCAGGGTTCACCCAGTAAACTGGCCACGGCCTGCCGGGTGGCGTTGCCTTCAATGGCAATACTCATCCAGGCGGTAATGGGACGGTTCTGGCTGGTGGGGCGCAGCTGCACCGAATAACCGGTAATCACGCCTTCATCTTCCAGTTTCAGCATGCGGTTGCGTACCGTGCCGCGAGATACCTGTAATTTCTGGGCCAGATCGGCAACCGTATAGCGGGCATTCTGGCGTAAAAGGGCAATCAGTGCCTGGTCAATCGTATCCATCATTGTCATTCCGGTAATGTGTTCTGTCATTATGATAGAAAACTGCCCGAAAGTATGCGAAATGTGGTCTGTAAATTGATGACATCCTGCGACACACTACAGCTAATGGATTGAATTTTAAATATAAATACGGGAGACCTGGCATGAGTACCTTATTGCAAAATCATCTAATGACTGAATTGATCCGTCCACAGGATATTGCCGCCATTGTCCAGAAAAAAGGTATGAAAGCCTGTCTTGAAGGGGTGGCCAGCTATATTCTGGCGGATTATCTGCGCTGGGATGAGTTTGATAAATCCAGGCGGGTGGCCAAGTATGTGGAAAACGGCGTGATGGAGCTGATGCCGATTGCCGATAAAAAACACTATGCGTTCAAGTATGTGAACTGTCATCCGCATAATCCGGCCAAGGGTTTGTCTACCGTGATTGCCTTTGGTGCCTTGGTTGATGTGGTCACAGGCATGCCAATGGCCATTTCAGAATTAACGCTAACAACCGCCTTCCGGACGGCAGCGACATCGGCATTGGCTGCACGTTATCTGGCTCGCAAGAACAGCCGCAGCATGTCCCTGATTGGCAATGGCTCGCAGGCAGAGTTCCAGGCGCTGGCATTTCATTACCTCCTGGGTATTGCAGAAATCCATTTGTATGATAAAGATCCCAAGGCTTCTGAGAAACTGGCGGGTAATCTGGCTCATACCGGCATGAAGTTTGTGATTGCCAGCGATGTGGCCAGCGCTGTCAAGGGAACCGATATCATCACCACGGTCACGGCTGAATATGCCAAAGCGCATATTATTACCCCGGATATGATAGAGCCGGGCATGCATATTAATGCTGTGGGGGGTGACTCACCTGGCAAGACGGAATTGCATCCGGATATCCTGTCAAAGAGCACGGTGTTTGTAGAGTTCGAGGAACAAACCCGGATTGAAGGCGAGTTGCAGAATGTGGCGCAGGATTTTCCGGTGGTGCATTTATGGGAAGTGTTTGGCAAGACAAAACCCGGCCGCAGTGATCATCATCAAATAACCCTTTTTGATTCAGTCGGGTTTGCGCTGGAAGATTATTCCGCCATGCTGTTCATGCGTGATGCGGCAAAAGAACTGGGTTTGGTGCAGTCCATTTCACTGGTGCCCGAGCTGGCCGATCCGAAAGACCTGTTTGCTTATTTGGGTGTGCCCCCAGTGGTGCCAGAACAGAATCCGCACGGTGGCGGTGATGATGGCATTCCAGTCTTGATTGCCAGTGTTTAAGCCATGAGGGGGCAGTTCTTTGCCAGTCTGCAGGCAATATGAGAAAATGGGCCAGTGGATTCTCAAGGACAACGTTGTGGATATTCAGAACAAACAGCTTAGCCTGATTGGCGTACCCACCGATGTGGGTGCCGGCCATCGTGGTTCCAGCATGGGTCCGGAAGCCTTGCGGGTGGCGGGTATTACCCAGTCCCTTGAGAAACTGGGACTTGAGGTGCGCGATTGTGGCAATATTCAAGGTCCGGCCAATCCATGGCAGGCACCTGTCAATGGTTACCGCCATCTTGAGCAGGTTGTGGCATGGAACCGGCTGGCTCATGATGCCATTTATGCCCAATTGCAGGAAGGCCGTTTGCCGGTCATGCTGGGGGGCGACCATTGCCTGGGTGTGGGCTCTATCAGTGCCGTGGCCCGCTATTGCCGGGAGCAGCAAAAGCGGTTGCGGGTATTGTGGCTGGATGCCCATACCGATTTCAACACTGCCGAGCTGTCGCCCACGGGCAATATCCATGGCATGCCGGTGGCCTGCCTGTTTGGTTATGGCCCCGAGGCGCTCGTCAATATGTCGGGCACCAGGCCTGCGCTTAATGCGGACATGATCCGCCAGATTGGCATCCGCAGTGTTGATGCCGGTGAAAAGCATTTCATCCATGAAGCGGGCATAGAGGTTTTCGATATGCGTCACATAGATGAAACCGGCATGCGGCAGACTATGCAAGAGGCCTTGTATGGCCTGGACCAGGATACGCATTTGCATGTCAGTTTTGATGTGGACTTTCTTGACCCGGACATCGCACCGGGAGTGGGAACAACGGTAAGGGGTGGACCCAATTACCGTGAAGCCCAGTTATGCATGGAAATGATTGCCGATACCGGGATGATGGCCTCTTTGGATATTGTTGAACTGAATCCGGCCCTGGATGTGCGCAATTTAACGGCGGAAATTGCGCTGGATATGGTGGAAAGCCTGTTTGGACAAAGTACACTGGTACGCCGTAACGTTAAATAAGAGATTTTTGCTGTGCAATTGGAAAAAGACAAATCGGTTCTTGAGCGGTTTTTGCATGCCTTCTGTTTTGAGGCGCTGGCTATTGGGATCAGTGCGCCTTTGGCGGCCTGGCTGTCGGGTGAATCCATGTTTGACATGGGGGTGGTGACTATTGTAATTGCTGTCATGGCCTTGGTCTGGAACATGATTTACAACACCGGCTATGATCGTCTGGCACGCCGTTTTGGCTGGGTGAAAACGGTAACCGTGCGGGTGATGCACGCCATCGGGTTTGAGTTGGGGCTGTTGGTGATGGCCATTCCGTTTGTGGCCTGGTGGCTTGAGATGGGACTGATAGAGGCGCTTATTCTGGATTTCGGCCTGATCATGTTTTACCTGCCTTATACCTATGTGTATAACCTGGTGTATGATCGCTTGCGTGCCCGTTACTGGGGGCGTTTGGCGGCGGCCTGAAAATGAAAGTTTATACCTCTGCACAAATGCGTCAACGTGAACAGGCAGCCGTAGATGCCGGTACCAGTTTTGAGCAATTAATGGAAAATGCCGGAACCGTGGCGGCCAGTGATATTTTGCAGCGCTTTCCGCTACCCGGTCGTTGTCTTGTGGTGTGTGGCAAGGGCAATAACGGGGGCGATGGCCTGGTCATTGCCCGTTGCCTGCACGAGCAGGGCTGGCAGGTGGATATTGTGTTCCTGCTTGGGGAGCAATTATCTGAATTGGCTGAACTGAACCGGAAGCGCTTGCCGCAATCCGAGCGTTTGCGAATCATGACCCTGCAGCAGGTTTCGCTGCAAAAAACCTATGATTTATTGCTTGATGGCGTTTTCGGAACCGGCTTTTCGGGGGCTTTGCCCGAGAAGGTGGGGCAATGCATGAAGGTACTGAATCAAATGTCGGGTACCCGGATTGCCCTGGATATGCCCACGGGCCTGAATTGTGATACCGGACAGGCTGATGAAAACACCTTTATGGCCGACATTACCTATACCTTTGCCGCTTACAAGCCCGCACACTTACTGGCGCAGGCCAAGGCCTATTGTGGCCAAATTGTTTGCCTGGATATCGGGATTGATTAAAAAGGGTTGTTGCCAGGAGTGATGGCCCCTACTTATTAATGGCTTATTCGGGAAGTAGATGAGCCGTGTTGTCCAGCCAGGCCGGTTTGCTGCCCAGCACCCGCCGGTAAACCGGGCAATCAGTATCATGGGCACCGGGCAGATAACCGGTACTCATCAGGAATTCATTGACGATTTCCCCACCGGTAAACTTGAAGGTTTTTTTAAACAGGCGGGTCCACGCTTCTCTTGATAACGGATGATGGTGATTCAGCCATGCCTGGAATGAGCCGAACTCCTCCTGTAGTACAAGTATCGTTCGGGCGTTTTCAATGGCGGCGTTTACTTTCAGGCGGTTGCGGATAATACCCGCGTCATTGAGCAGGCGTTGCCGGTCTGCGTCCTGGTAGGCAGCGATTTTTTCTATGCTGAAACCGTCATAGGCTTGCCGGAAATTGTCCTGCTTCATCAAAATCGTGTTCCAGCTAAGCCCGGCCTGGTTGATTTCAAGAATAAGCCGACCAAACAGTTCATTGTCATCATCCAGCGGAAAACCGTATTGGGTGTCATGGTAAGCGCGGTGAACCGAGGGTTGGTGGGCGGGTAAACCGGCAACATATTCGCAATAGCTCATGGGGCTCCCGAAGGTGGGTTGGGTATGTCAATCACGAGGGCTGTGGTTGGGCAGGATTCTGCTATGATGAGCGGTTATTTGTTTCCTGTCCCTCGCGCGGAATTTTTATTGTAAGTCATCCATCATGAATATGAATACCCAGCCTGCCCCAAACTCTTTCGGAAAGCCGGAACTTGCCCTGATGTTGGTGACCGTGTTCTGGGGAGCGACTTTTCTGATTGTTCAGCTGGCGGTGACGGTGAGTGAGCCGTTCTTCTTTGTCGGGCTGCGGTTTGGCTGTGCTGCCCTGGCCATGTGCATACTGAGTTTTAAGCTGCTTAAAGGGCTCACCCGCCAGGAGCTATGGGCAGGGTTTTTAATCGGGATTGGCATTTTTCTGGGATACAGCCTGCAAACTGTGGGCTTGCAAACCATTCCCAGTAGCAAATCAGCCTTTATCACGGCCTTGTATGTCCCGTTAGTACCATTGCTGCAATGGATTTTCCTGAAAAGAAAACCTTCTGTCATGAATTGGCTGGGTATTTTTCTGGCTTTTGGCGGTTTGGCTTTGTTGGCCGGGCCCGAGGGGCTGAGTGGCGGTATTGGCAAGGGAGAGTTGCTAACGGCCCTGGGGGCGCTGGCCATTGCGGCAGAAATCATTCTGATCAGCCGTTTTGCCGGCACCATAAACCTATTCAGGGTAACCATTGTGCAGCTGGCAGTCACCTCGCTCATTTCTTTTGTTGTTTCTGCCGGCGTGGGGGAAGCCGTGCCTGCATTTTCGTGGCTGCTGTTGGTGTGTACCCTGGTGCTGGGTCTTGGAAGTGCATTTATCCAGGTCACCATGAACTGGGCACAAAAATATGTATCGGCCACGCGGGCTACCCTGATCTACGCGGGAGAACCCGTTTGGGCGGGGGTGATTGGCCGTATTTATGGTGAACGTTTGCCTGCCCTGGCATTTTTGGGGGCTGGGTTGATTTTATTGGGCGTGCTGGTGAGTGAACTGAAATTGAAGTGGCCGGGCAGGCGGCAGGCGCCTGCCGAATAAGCAACGCCCGAGCATCAGCCTGTTCAGGCCTCTGGCATCGCTGTTGCTGTGGGCCATAAAAGATCAGGAAGATACCTGCAAAATGCAATCGGCAGGACATAAAAAAACAATTCCGGTACAGTAATAACCTTCTATTTGAACATTAAGCGATGATCCCGCCAGAGCTCCTGCCAGAAACACACCCCCTTCCCGCTTTTGCACCCGAAAATGCCCGTTTGTTAATGCTGGGCAGTTTTCCACCGGGCAGGCATCGCTGGAAAATGGATTTTTACTACCCTAACCTGAACAATGATATGTGGCGTATCATGGGCTTATGTTTTTTTAATGAACGTGATTATTTCCTGACACCCCAGAAAAACGGCTATGAAGAACAGAAAATCCGCCAGTTTTTGCAGGAAAAAGGGATTGCCATTAGTGATACCGCCAAACAGGTCATCCGCCTGAAAGAAAATGCCTCAGATAAATATCTGCAGATTGTGCAGACCATGGATATAGCCGGTTTGCTGGAACAGTTGCCGCAATGCAATGCCATTGTGACAACCGGACAGAAAGCCAGTGATACCTTGATATCCATTTTGCCTGTCATTCCTGCTACCCCTGCGGTGGGCAGTTCGGTGGAATTTGTATGGAACCGTAGAAAAATGCGCTTTTACCGCATGCCGTCCTCTTCAAGAGCTTACCCGAAACCCCTGGCGGAAAAGGCCATGGTGTATCAGGGGATGTTTAGGGAAACCGGCCTGCGAGACGTATAATGAAAGAATATCAGTCCGTGACAGGCACGGATTGGCAGCATGATCGGGTCAATGAAATGTTAAGGAACCAGAGATGACAATACGCATTGAACGGGACAGCATGGGTGAGCTTGAAGTACCTGAAAAGGCGCTTTACGGAGCACAAACGCAGCGGGCCATTAATAATTTCCCGGTAAGCGGACAACATATGCCCAAGGCATTCATTGCCGCGCTGTTAACGGCCAAAATGGCGGCGGCCAGGGCCAATGTGAAGCTGGGGCATTTGCCCGAAGCCATGGGCCAGGCCATTGAAACCGCAGTCAATGAATTGTTGGCCGTCAACGATTTCATGGTGCATTTCCCCATTGATGTATACCAGACCGGTTCGGGCACCAGCACCAACATGAATGCCAATGAAGTACTGGCTACCCTGGCAACGCAGGTTTATGGCAGTGCGGTCAATCCCAATGATCATATCAATTTCGGGCAAAGCAGTAACGATATTATTCCCAGCACGATCCATATCAGTGCCGCGATTGAACTGGATAAAAAATTGCTGCCGGCGCTTGCCCACCTGGCTGCCGTGATTCGTGAAAAAGCGGCAACCGTAGACCAGTACGTTAAAACCGGGCGCACCCATTTAATGGATGCCATGCCGGTACGCCTTAGCCAGAGCCTGACCGGCTGGGCCGTGCAAATTGAACAGAATATTCGTCAGCTGCAGGCCACAAGGCCCCTGTTGCACAGTCTGGCGCAGGGCGGGACGGCAGTGGGTACGGGCATTAATGCCGATCCGGCGTTTGCCGCCGAGTTTTGCCGTCAATTAAGTGAAATGACCGGGCTTGCCTTTACACCGGCAGAAAGCTTTTTTGCCCATATCGGCTCACAGGATATCGCGGTGTCCCTGTCGGGGCAGTTGAAAACAACGGCCGTCTCCATCATGAAGATTGCCAATGACTTGCGCTGGATGAATTCCGGGCCCTTGGCCGGTTTGGCCGAAATCGAGCTGGAAGCCTTGCAGCCGGGCTCTTCCATTATGCCGGGCAAGGTCAATCCGGTTATTCCTGAAGCGGCGGCCATGGTGGCGGCACAGGTTATTGGCAATGATGCGGCCATTACCGTTGGCGGCCAGGCGGGCAATTTTGAATTGAACGTGATGCTGCCCATGATTGCCCATAACTTGCTTAACAGTATTGAGCTTTTGGCCAATATCGCCGTTTTGCTGGCAGACAAGAGTATTAAAACCTTCAGGGTGAATGAAGCCCGTTTGCAAGAGGCCCTGGCCCGCAACCCGATTCTGGTGACGGCGCTGAATCCGGTCATTGGTTATCTGAAAGCGGCGGAAATTGCCAAGCAGGCCTATAAGGAAGGACGTCCGATCGTGGAGGTGGCGGCAGAACAGACCGATATCCCCCGGGACGAGCTGTTGCGCCTGCTTGACCCGATGACATTGACACAGGGTGGTTTGTAATTCATATGGAACAACTGGAATTTTTTGAAATTCCCAGCCCTTGCGTTGGTGTTTGTGAAGCCAATGCCAAGGGTTACTGTAAAGGCTGCTTTCGCAGCCGTGACGAGCGTTTTAACTGGCAGACCTATTCTGATCCGCAAAAACGTGAGGTAATCCGTTTGTGTCAGATGCGCAAACAGCGTGCCGTGCTGGCGATGCTGGAAGCCAGGAAAAAAGCGGAAACGGAAAAAAATGAATAATGATTAACTTTCGCTTGGTGCCTGCTTATGTTATAACCGTGAGCCCTTTGACTGGAAAATAAGCAGTAATCAAGATGAAAAAAAGTTTGACTGTATTCGTGCTGGTATTGAATGCATTGTTTGGGCAGGTGCAGGCCGCACAACTGAAAGGCAAGGTGGTGAATATTGCCGATGGTGATACCTTAACCCTTCTTCAAAATGATAAAACCCAAAAGCGTATCCGCCTGGGGGAGATTGATGCACCGGAAAGCAAACAGGCTTTCGGACAGCGCTCGAAGGAGTCATTAACCCAGCTTTGCGGTGGCAAGAACGCCGTGGTACAGGTGCAGGATATCGACCGTTATGGACGGGTCGTGGGCCGGGTGGTCTGTAATGGCCTGGACGCCAACGCCGAACAGGTGCGCCGTGGCATGGCCTGGGTGTATGACAGTTATGCCAAGGATAAAAGCCTGTATAACTTGCAAAGCCAGGCAAAAAAAGCCCGCAAGGGCTTGTGGGCGGACGCCAATCCGGTTGCTCCATGGCTTTGGCGCAAGGGGCAGACCACGGCTCAGCCAGCTACGCAATCGGGTAGTAAAGTGGTGAGTGGTGAAGTGCGTGGCAACAAAAATTCCAAGGTTTACCATTTATCCAATTGCCCGGGTTATGCCGCAATGAGTCCAAAGAATGTGCAGTCTTTTAAAACCGAGAAGCAAGCCCTGGCAGCCGGTTTTCGGAAGGCGGGTAACTGCCCTAAATAATTTAAGTTTGATATATTAAATAAAAATAATTATTTAATTACCGTAAAACATAAGCTAATACCAAAATATCTAAATGACTTTCTTGTATTTTGTCTGCCATTAAACCTTATTTATAGTTGTAAACATATCTTAATAAATATGGGTTTTTATCATGGCAGCTTCTTTACAAACCATTCACGACCTGACCAATTTTACAACCGAACAATCATTCAAGATAAATTCATTGCCTGTCCTGGGGGCTGAAATTGTAAATATTGATCTTGGCAGGGTATTGAATGAAAATGATTTTTTACGGATAAAACAGGCTTTGTTGTCGCATCATGTACTGGTTTTCCGTGACCAGGACATTACGCCAGAGCAGCATATTGAATTCAGCCGTTTGTTTGGTCCTTTGCAAATTCATGTTCTGAAGCAGTTCCAGTTGCCAGGATATCCTGAAGTCTTAACTATTTCAAATATAAAAGAAAATGACAAGCCGATTGGTCTGGGTGATGCCGGGGCGTTCTGGCACTCGGATTTATCGTACAAGGAAATTCCCAGCCTGGGCTCATTGTTGTATGCGCGTCAATTACCTGCTGAAGGGGGCGATACGCATTTTGCGGATATGCATTTGGCCTGGCAGACTTTACCGCTGCATTTGAAAAAAGCCATTGAAGGCAAACAGGCTGAGCACACTTATATTAAGAAATATGCCGAGTTGCAGGCCCGCTCGCCATGGCGGCCCAATCTTACGCAAGCACAGCTTGAAGAAGTTAAACCAGTCGTGCATCCGGTGGTGACCCGTCATCCTGAGACAGGTTTGAATACGCTTTTTGTGAATGAAAACTTCACCTCACGCATTATTGGTCTGCCACAGGATGAAAGTGATGACTTGCTGGCGCAGTTGTTTGCGCATAGCGTCAAGCCCGAGAATGTTTATATCCATCAATGGCAGGATAACGATCTGGTATTCTGGGATAACCGTTCCGTGATTCACCTGGCAGCGGGCACCCCTGACCACTTACCACGAAAACTGTACCGCACCACGGTTGAAGGGACCCGGCCAGTAACCGCCTGAATGAAGAAATAATAATTCAATATTAAAATTTAAGGATGGGAATATGTTTTTTAAAAATTCAAAAAAACGGTTGTTGGCTTCACTGGTAACGTTGTTAAGCGCCACGTCTTTTGCCCCGGCTCATGCCGAAGGCCAGATTCGCATTGCCGAGCAGCACGGTATTGTTTACCTGCTTTTGCATGTGGCACAGGACCAGAAGCTGATTGAAAAGCATGGCAAGGAGCAGGGGCTGGAGATCAAGCCGGAATGGGTCAAGTTGTCGGGTGGTGCCGCCATTAATGATGCCTTGTTGTCGAATTCGATTGATATTGCCGGTGCCGGTGTGGCCCCTTTGTTAACCATTTGGGATAAAACCAAAGGCAAGCATAATGTGCGTGGTGTGGCTTCTTTGGGCAATTATCCCTATAAGCTGATTAGCACCAATCCCAATGTGAAAACGATTGCCGACTTCACCGAAAAAGACCGTATTGCCTTGCCCAATGCCGGTGTCTCGGTACAGTCACGCATTTTGCAGCTGGCTTCTGCCAAGCAGTGGGGTGAGGAAAACTATAAAAAGCTGGACAAGCTGTCGGTCACTGTTCCGCATCCCGAGGCAACCGCCGCCATTCTGAAAGAGGGTACGGAAATCAATGCGCATTTTGCGACACCGCCTTTCCAGGATCAGGAGCTGGCCGGTAATCCCAATGCCCATGTGGTGCTGGAAGCGTATGATGTTTTGGGTGGGCCCTCTACGGCCACGGTTCTGTATGCCACTGAAAAATACCGTGCGGAAAACCCCAAAACCTATCAGGCCTTTATTGCTGCGCTCGATGAGGCCGCCCGGTATATTAAAAACAATCCTGAAGGTGCGGCAGATGCGTATCTGCGGGTCAATAAAAGTAATATAGACCGTGATCAGTTGCTGGCAATTATCAAAAGTCCCCAGATTGACGTCAAGCTGACGCCACAAAATACGTTTACCCTGGCTGATTTCATGCATCGTGTTGGTGCCATCAAGAACAAGCCCGCCTCGGCCCAGGATTATTTCTTTGACGATGCACACAACGCTTCGGGGAGCTGAGCAAAATGAGTCACGGTCTTACCTTGCCCTTTCAGGCACGAACGGATTTTGTGGATAACGGCTCATTGGCAGCAGTGGCTGGCGGTTTTGAGGTGAGCCCGAAAATACCGTCTTTGACAACGGCAGATCCCTTGCTGGCCGTCAAGAATGTTCATCTTGAATATGCAACCGACAAAAGCATTGTGCGAGCCACTCATGATGTGAGTTTCAATGTATATGGTTCTGACCGTTTCATCTTGCTGGGTCCCTCAGGCTGCGGAAAATCCAGTTTGTTGAAATCGGTCGCCGGTTTTTTGCCACCCCGTTCAGGTTCAATCGAGCTGGACGGTCAGGTGGTTCGCAAGGCAGGCCCTGACCGGGTGGTGGTGTTTCAGGAATTTGACCAGCTGGCACCGTGGAAAACGGTCAAACAGAATGTGATGTTTGCTTTGCTGGCATCCCGGACCCTGGGAAAAAAAGAAGCGGCCGAGCGGGCTGAACATTATTTGCATAAGGTAGGGTTAAGCCGTTTTTTTAATGCTTATCCGCATACCTTGTCGGGTGGCATGAAGCAGCGGGTTGCCATTGCCCGCGCGATGGCCATGGAACCCAAAATCCTGTTAATGGATGAGCCTTTTGCCGCTCTGGATGCCTTAACCCGTCGCAAAATGCAGGAAGAATTGCTTTCCTTGTGGGAAGACACCAAATTTACCCTGATGTTTGTGACGCATTCCATTGAGGAAGCCCTGGTGTTGGGTAACCGTATCCTGTTGCTGTCACCGCATCCAGGCAGGGTCAAGGCGGAAATCAACAGCCATCAGTTTTCCCTGGATTGTGCGGGCAGTCCTGAATTCCAGGCAACTGCCCAGCGTATCCATCATTTATTATTCAACGAACAGGCATAGTTTTATGAGTACCTTATCCCATGCAGCCAGTGGCGTTATTCCGGGTGAACCTCCTGTTCGTCCCGAATATGAAATTGATCTCAAACCCTTTAATCATGAGGCAGACAGTAACATTGCGCTGGAGAAAAAGCTGTCTTTGGCACAAAGGCTGTGGCGCATTGATGGCATCCGTAAAACATGTATTCTTCTGGTGCTTGCGCTGGTTTGGGAAGTGGCTGCCCGTGTCACCGATAATGATTTGCTGTTACCGACGTTTTTGCAAACGTTTGATGCTTTTGTGGCGGGAATTGGCAATGGGGAATTGCTTGAGCGCGTTAGCGTCTCGCTAGGGGTGCTGATGCAGGGTTATGCCCTGGGGATTGTGATGGCCTTTGTGCTAACCACTGTAGCGGTTTCAACTCAGCTGGGGCGCGATATTCTGTCCACCTTTACGGCCATGTTCAACCCTTTGCCAGCGATTGCCTTGCTGCCCCTAGCCTTGATGTGGTTTGGCCTCGGTGAGGGCAGCCTGATTTTTGTGCTGGTACATTCCGTGCTATGGCCACTGGCCCTGAATACGTTCTCGGGTTTTCAGGGGGTGCCGGCCACCTTGCGCATGGCCGGGCGCAATTATGGCCTAAGTGGCATTGGTTACGTCGTGCATATTTTGATCCCTGCTGCCTTGCCTTCCATTTTGTCGGGCCTGAAAGTGGGTTGGGCCTTTGCCTGGCGCACCCTGATTGCGGCTGAACTGGTGTTTGGCGCGTCTTCGGGCGAGGGTGGTTTGGGCTGGTATATTTTCCAGAATCGTAATGAGCTGAATACCGACAAGGTATTTGCTGGTTTGGCGATGGTGATTATTCTGGGCCTGCTGGTGGAAGGGCTGGTTTTTAAAACATTAGAGCGGGTCACCATCCGGCGCTGGGGGATTCAGCATTAAGTAGTGGGGCTTTGAAATAATATTCAGGTGGAGTTTCATACATGAAAAAACCGAGCCCGCAAAACGGGCTCGGTTCATTTTTAATGTCCATGAAGCGTCTTCCAGATGGCTTGATGCCCATGACATATTATTGAGAATGGCATGGTATTGTGGCACTGTTCCGAGTTTAATATGGCGCCATTATGGCGCAGTTTGTCTTGACCTCAATAAACCATTCAGGCTGCATGGCTTCAAAATCCTGGCGAATATTGGAAGACAGGTAGCTGGCTGAGTCCAATACAAAATCCTGGCCGTCTATCCGCTTGAATACCACCCAGTGCCAGAAATTTTTTCCTTCTTCCTGGTGGTGTTTGATGGCCAGCAAGGCCAGTTCAGGCAAGGTGTCCCATGATTCAAACGGAATTTCATTCGATGAGGTGTTAACGCCCGCACTGGACAGCATGCGTCGAACATATTGCGTATCTGACCATAAGGCCTTGTCACTGGCAGAAATGCCCATGGCATCGGCAATCGCTTTCATTTCAGCATAGGTTTTACCCAAAATATTGGCAACAGAGGCAATGCCGCAGCCGGTGGTTTCTTCTTGTATGACGGATTTAATCAATGTTTTTTCCTTAAGGGTAAGAAAGAGCATTGCCTTATTTTATATAAGCCTGCCATCAGGCAGGATGGCAAATTGCTGGAATCATTGAGGTACAGTTACGCTAGGAGAAAATCAAAAAAGACTGAAGCCTAAAAAGGTTCAGTCTTCTGTTAATGTCCCATCAACAGGCTTGATGATCAAGCCTGTTCAAAGCAATAACAGCAAACAATTATTTGGCGGGTGCCTTGGCAAAACGCAAATAAGGCAGTTTGACATCAATCTCGCCAAATTTTTCTTTGGCCTGCTCGTTATTCAGGCTTAAGGCCACAATCACGTCCTGGCCAGGCTGCCAGTCGGCCGGTGTAGCCAAAGGTACGCCGTCGGTGGCCTGGATGGCATCCAGTGCACGCAAAATCTCGGCAAAGTTACGGCCGACAGACATGGGGTAAGACAGGGTCAGGCGGATTTTTTTGTCTGGACCAATAATGAAAACGGTACGAACCGTGGCGCTATGTGCGGGGGTACGGCCATCGGGCAGGTAGGCATCGGCGGGCAGCATATTGTACAGTTTGGCTACTTGCAGGGAAGTGTCGTCAATAATGGGGAAATCAGCAGGTGAACCGCAAAATGCTTCAATATCACGTTTCCATTTCTGGTGCTCATCAACGTTATCAACAGAAACGCCGATTACCTTGGTGTTGCGTTTGGTAAATTCACCGGCCAAACGGGCGACTGCACCGAATTCGGTGGTGCAAACAGGGGTAAAGTCTTTGGGGTGTGAAAATATAATGGCGTAGCTGTCACCAATCCAGTCGTGGAAAGTCAATTCGCCAGCTGTCGTGTTGGCGGTGAAGTTGGGTGCAATATCATTGATACGAAGTGACATGTTGAATCCTTTGTAAGTTAACAGGATGATAAGTATTGATTCTGGTAGGGCCTGTCAGCGACTGAACCTGGTACAGGCTGGGTTTGCATATAACGATGACTACATGCTTACGATATGCGTTCCCGCGTGGGAGCGGGCAATGCTATAGATATTACAGTAGATAAACGCTTATGTTATATAAATAAATATTATATAAAAATAATATATGGATACAAGATATCATGTGTAAAAAAAATCCCTGCTGTTACGCAGGGACAAAGTCTACTCCACTAGAGATCGTTCAAATTCACATTTTTAGCAAGCCTTAAACCAGCGCTTCAATCACATCCTTGTCTTGCAGGTTCCACACATAATCAATCAGGTGTTTGATGGTCTCGACGGGTGCGGCGTTTTCGTATTGGCCCAGGCGCATGACCTTGTCTTCAATTTCAGGGCGGCTCAGGGTGTTGCCCGGGTCACCTTTGGGTTCGTCAACGCGGCCATTGAATACTCGGCCATCAGTGGTGGTGACGGTTACTTTGCCGATCCAGCGGTTGGGGTAAGCGGTATCCACTTCTTCGTCCAGTGCCATGCTTACTTTTTCGCGGAAAGTGGCGACTTGCTCATCATGCAGTGCTGCGTCAAACTCAGCCAGGCCGGCAAAGTTCTGGATGGCAATCAGGGCCAGTACGGTACCCATGGAGAATTTGGACTGGTGAACCGTTTCAGGTTTGACCACGGCACCCAATACATCGATAGCACCCTGGTGTACATGGGTGACCACACTGGCAATATCGCTGGCAGACAGATTGTTTTCTTTCATTACCACTTGCAGTGCATCAGCGGCTGGATGGGTATGGCGGCACGATGCATGGTATTTGAAAGAGGTTTCGGGCAAGGCCCAGCGGGTGCCCAAGCCGTCAACCAGCTTGCGCGGATCGGCATCGGTAGACATGCCGGCACCCATGCCCTGGGCGCCTTCCAGAATCTGTTTGGCACCGGTAAAACCGTCTTTGGCCAGGTAGGCTGCAATCAGGCCATTGGCGGCTGCCTTGGCGGTATGCAGTTGTTTGGAGTCGGCAGCGGTGCGCAGGAACTCCCACAAACCGGCAGCCTGGGTGCCAGCTGAACCAATGGCATCCAGCATTTGTTCAGGATTCAGTTTCAGCAAGCGGCCTACGGTGACGGCAGCGGCAATGGTGCCTGCCGTGCCGGTGGTGTGGAAAATCTTGTAGTGAGAGCGGCCCAGGAATTCACCAACGCGAATACCGACTTCATAACCGGCCACGCAGGCAGTCAGCAGTTCTTTGCCGGATGCACCGATTTCCTGTGCTACTGCCAGGGCTGGGGGGAACACAACCGCAGCAGGGTGAAACACTGAACCGTTATGTACGTCATCCTGTTCAACCATATGGGCTGCAGCTGCATTGACCATAGAAGCAAACAGGGCCGTCGTGTTGCGTACATTGCCCAGTACCTGGCATTTGCCGGTGGCGGGGCCTTGCAGTTTGGCAAAAGCGTCAATGGTTTTTACCGGGCGGGCGGTAGAGCCGGCCAGAATGGAGCCAAGGGTATCCAGCAGCAAGTCTTCGCAGCGGGCAATGACAGAAGCAGGGATATCGTTGAATTTCAGGTTGGCGGCAAAGTTGGCCAACTGTTCACTTTGTGTGGTCATGGTCGCAATAAAATTCAAGGTAAATTGAAGTAACCGGCCGCCTGGGCAATGTCCGGTTTTCCGCTTTCGTATTGATGTGCCGGTTGTAAAACCGGCACCTTACACGTTATTAGAATGAACGTGGCAGGCCCAAGACGTGCTCGGCCACGAAAGAGTAAATCAGGTTGGTAGAGATAGGTGCAACCTGATACAGGCGGGTTTCACGGAATTTGCGCTCTACGTCGTATTCGTTGGCAAAACCAAAACCACCGTGGAACTGCAGGCAGGCATTGGCTGCTTCCCATGAGGCTTCAGAGGCCAACAGCTTGGCCATATTCGCCTGTGTACCGCATGGCTGGTGGGCGTCAAAGAGACGTGCAGCTTCGTAACGCATCAGGCTGGCGGCTTCAATATTGATGAATGCCTTTGCAATCGGGAACTGTACACCCTGGTTCTGGCCAATCGGACGGCCGAATACCATACGTTCTTTGACATAGGCACTGACCTTGTCGATAAACCAGTAGCCATCACCGATACATTCCGCAGCAATCAGGGTACGTTCAGCATTCAGGCCATCCAGAATATATTTGAAGCCTTTGCCTTCTTCGCCAATCAGGTTTTCTTCGGGAATTTCAAGATTGTCGAAGAACAATTCATTGGTTTCATGGTTGACCATGTTGGGAATCGGGCGAACGGTCATACCGTTTTTCATGGCTTCGGCAATGTCAACGATAAAGATCGACATGCCTTCGGATTTTTTGGTGACTTGCTCGATGGGGGTCGTGCGGGCCAGCAGAATCATCAGGTCGGAATGCTGGACACGGGAAATCCATACTTTCTGGCCATTAACCACGTAACGGCCGTCTTTCTTGACAGCGGTTGTCTTGATTTTGGTGGTGTCAGTGCCGGTGGTTGGCTCGGTGACTGCCATGGATTGCAGGCGCAGTTCGCCAGTCGCAATTTTGGGCAGGTATTTCTGTTTCTGGGCCAAAGAACCATGGCGCAGCACGGTGCCCATGTTATACATTTGTCCGTGGCAGGCGCCGGAATTGCCCCCGTTGCGGTTGATTTCCTCCATAATAACGGAGGCCTCTGTCAGACTCAGGCCTGAACCACCGTATTCCTGGGGAATCAATGCGGCGAGCCAGCCAGCCTCTGTAAGGGCATTGACGAATTCTTCAGGGTAGGCGCGCTCTTCGTCAACCTTCCTGAAGTATTCAGCAGGGAACTGTGAGCATAAGTCACGGATGGCGTCGCGAATATCCTGATAAGCATCGGCTTGGTGTTGCATAGTAGATCTTTCCTAGATAACGGTAATAACGGTAAATGGATTTTTTCAATGATGTAAATGTGCCTGAGTTCAGAGGGTTTGACTATTGATGTTTTATTAAGTATGGCTTTGCAAATTATTAAGGAGCTGAAAAATGGCAATGCATTTTGACCTGACGGATATGCAGTTGATGGTGAATATCAGTGAGGTTAATAGCCTGACAAAAGGCGCAGAACGATCTTTTCTGTCATTGCCGGCAGCCAGTAACCGGATCAAAAATCTGGAAAACAGTCTGGGGACGGCCTTGCTTTACCGGAATAGCCAGGGCGTAACGCTTACGCCATCGGGTGAGGCCTTCGTGCGTCATGCGCACATTGTCATGCGCCAACTGGAGCACCTGCGGGGGGATATCAGTGAATTTGCGCAAGGTATCAAGGGTAAGGTCAGGGTGTATGCCAATACCACGGCCATGAATGAATTCATGCCGGCCATTCTGGGCAAATACCTGGCGCGTCATCCCGATGTCAGCATCGAGCTGCGTGAGCGCTTAAGTTACCGTATCGTGCAGGCGGTGGCCGAAGGGATGGCCGATGTCGGTGTAGTGGCCGGTGTCGAGCCCTCAGAGAACACGGTAGCCGATGGCCTGACTTTTATGCCTTACCGCTCTGATAATCTGGTGCTGGTCACGCACCAGAACCATCCGCTGGCCGGACTTGACCAGATCACCTTTGCCGATACCCTGTCTTATGATTATGTAGGCCTGTCTGAATGGAGTGCTATCCATGCATTTTTGCGTAATGCCGCTGATATGCTGGGTGTACCCCTGAAATTCCGGGTGGAAGTGGGTGGCTTTGAGGCGGTCTGCAGGATGGTGGCGGCCCAGGTGGGTATCGGCGTGATTCCCGAAACAGCGGCTTACCGTTATGCGGTAACCATGCCGGTCAAAATCATTCGCCTTACCGATTCCTGGGCTTTCAGGCAGCTGCATGTTTGCGTACGCAATCTTGACAAACTGCCGCCTTTTGCCCAGGACCTGGTACAGCTGATGTGCGAAGATGTCGAGGAAGAAGAGAGTAAGGCTGGTAAAGTCGCTGGCTAGTGCCAGGCGCCTTATCTTTCTGAAAACCCCCCTTTTCGGTTTTAAGAATTCACATTTGCGCGTTTCTGGGGCATGCTTGGCAATTACTGATATTTAAGCGTAAATGTGAGACTGAAATGAGTAATGAACAGAATGGTGTGAATTTAAATGATTGGCTGGGCCGTCAGGAAAGTTATGGCGAGTTTATCAACCCGGCCCATGTCAAGAAAATTGCCCTTAGCCTGAATGCGCCGGTGCCTGAAGATGGCCAGGCTTTGCCACATTTGTGGCAGTGGGCGCTGTTCGTGGATCCATTGCCATTGGATGAGCTGGGTGTTGACGGACATCCGCAGCGGGGTGGATTCTTGCCGCCAGCAGACAACCGCAACCGCATGTGGGCCGGTGGCCGTGTCCAGTTTATCAGGCCACTGCTGGTGGGCCAGGACGCAACCCGTACCTCTACCATTACGGCGATCAAGGAAAAAAGCGGTTCAACCGGCAAGCTGCTGTTTGTGACAGTCAAGCACGATTACACCCAGAACAATGAATTGTGCATTTCAGAAGAACAGGATATTGTTTACCGTGAGCCCAGCCCACCAAAACTGTCAGGCACGCCTGAAGCCGAAGCGGCTCAATGGTCCAACGAGATCGTGCCCACCAGTACCATGCTGTTCAGGTATTCAGCAGTCACTTTCAATGGCCACCGCATTCATTATGACTATCCCTATGTGACCGAGGTCGAGGGATACCCCGGCCTGGTGGTGCATGGCCCCCTGATTGCCACTTGCGTGCTGCGTGCATTTACCGATGCCAATCCGGATAAAACGGTGACCGGCTTTTCTTACCGTGGTGCGCGTCCCTTGATCAGTCCAGCACCGTTCAGGGCGGAAGGGGTCATCAAAGAAGATGGCAAGGCCGCTGTGTGGGCACAGCAGGACGGTACGGTTGCCCAACTTGGCGAAGTGCTTTTCAAATAAATAAAATTATCTAAGGAAATAACGAAATGAGTGTTAGACCTCTTGAAGGTATCACCGTATTAAGTTTTGAGCATGCCATTGCGGCCCCATTTTGTACCCGTCAACTGGCGGATCTGGGCGCCCGGGTGATTAAGGTGGAGCGCCCGGGTGTAGGTGATTTTGCTCGCAATTATGATGAGCGGGTCCGGGGCATGGCGTCCCATTTTGTCTGGACCAACCGTTCAAAAGAAAGCCTGACGCTGGATTTGAAAGATGACGCCGCGCAGGACGTACTGGCAAAACTGTTGCCGCAGGTGGATGTGTTGGTGCAAAACCTGGCGCCCGGTGCGGCAGCTCGCCTGGGCATGTCATTTGACGCCTTGCACGAAAAATATCCGCAATTGATCGTGTGTGATATTTCCGGCTATGGCGAGGGCGGTCCTTATGAGAAGAAAAAAGCCTATGACCTGCTGATTCAAAGCGAAAGCGGTTTTGTATCGGTGACCGGTTCCAAGGATGATATGGCCAAGGCAGGGTGTTCGATTGCCGATATTGCTGCCGGCATGTATGCGTATACTAATATCCTGTCTGCGTTGTTGTTGCGCGGCAAAACCGGCAAAGGCAGCCGTATTGATATTTCGATGCTGGAAAGTATGGTCGAGTGGATGAATTTCCCGCTGTACTACGCGTTTGAGGGCCAGGAGCCACCGGTGCGTGCAGGGGCGGCACATGCCGTTATTTATCCCTATGGCCCGTTCCCTACCGGGGGCGGCCAGACCATCATGCTGGGCTTGCAAAACGAGCGTGAATGGAAAGTGTTTTGCGAGCAGGTGCTGGGTAAACCAGAGCTGGCCTCTGACGAACGCTTTGCCAACAATACCTTGCGAACAGCCAACCGTGATGCCTTGAAGCAGATTATTGTTGATACCTTTGCGGGCATGAGCAAACAGCAAGTGATTGAATTGCTGGAAACCGCTAAAATTGCCAATGCTTCCGTCAATGACATGAAAGGGGTTTGGGAGCATGAGCAATTGAAGTCACGCAATCGCTGGCGTGAAATGGATAGTCCGGTAGGCAAGTTGCCTACCTTGTTGCCACCCGGTGTAAATAATGCCTATGAATATCGGATTGATGCAGTGCCAGCCCTGGGTGAGCATTCTGAAAAAATCCTGCAGGAACTGGGTTATGATGCCCAAACCATCGCTGGCTGGCGTGAACAGGGAGTTGTGTAATGAGTTTATCAAGATCAGCATTGTTTGTACCCGCAACACGGGTTGACCGGATTCCCAAGGCGTTGCAAAGTGGTGCCGATTGCGTGATTGTCGACCTTGAGGATGCGGTCGAATTCAGCGCCAAGGACAGCGCCCGGGAAAACCTTGAGGCCTTTGCCAGGGCCAATCCGGAAACCCGTTTCCTGGTTCGTGTCAATGATGCTAAAGCGGAATGGTTTGATGCGGATATTGCCATGTGCGGTCGGGTTGACAATATCACCGGTGTCATGCTGCCCAAAGCCGAAAATTCACGTCAGATTGAATTGGCGGCCCGCGCTGGCAAACCGGTATACCCAATTGTTGAAAGTGCCCTGGGAATTGCCAATCTGGCTGAATTATGCCGCACCCCTGGTGTGGCCCGGGTATCATTTGGTGCCTTGGACCTCACCTTGGACCTGAACATGGACGACGATTCTGAAGGTGCCCGTGCCTTGCTGGATCACGTGCGTTGCCAGATTTCCATCCAGAGCCGTGCCGCTGGTATTTTGCCTCCTTTGGACGGCGTATTTCCGGATATTGCCAATACCCAGGGTCTGGCCAAGTCGGTTTCTTTTGCCAAGGGCATGGGCTATGCCGGTGTATTGTGCATTCATCCTTCCCAAGTGGCTATTATTCACGAGGTTTTTGAGCCCACTGAAGAAGAAAAGGCTTGGGCCGCACGCGTACTGGAAATGGCCAAAGAAACTGGTCTTGCCGCTTTCAAGCTGGATGGCAAGATGGTGGATATGCCCGTAATTGAAAAGGCTAAACAGATTCTTCGGATTCGTCCAGTGGCAAATTAATAATAAATGTCGCTCCATTGCCAGGTTCACTTTCAACGTGAATCTGGCCACCATGACGCTTGATGACGGTTTTCACAAAAGACAGTCCCAGACCTATGCCCTTAATCTGAATGTCAGGACCCGGGACACGAAAAAATGACTTGAAAATCGTGGCATGGTTTTTTTCAGCAATTCCAATGCCCTGATCCATGATTCGAATCTGCCAATAATTGCTTTGGCGTTGGATTGAGCAATGGATGGTAGTGTTGTCTGGGCTGTATTTGAAAGCATTATCAATCAGGTTCACAAAACAGCGTGACAAAAGGACATAGTCACCTTTGGTAAAGGCAAGCTGGTTACCGAAATCACTGATAATATTGATATTACGCTTCTGGCTGATCGCCCAGTATTCATGGATGATATGTTCCAGTAGTTCTGTCAGGTTGATGGGCGCCAGGTTCAGTGTCATCGATTCGGCACGGGTCAATTGCAGAAAGTCGTCAACCAGCTTCAGTGTCCGGCCGGAAAGATGATGGATGCGTTGAAAAAACTCATCCTCGGGCAGTGCGGATTGCGGATTTTTTTGCAACTCAATTAATGCCTGGATAGAGCTTTGCGGGGATCGCATGTCGTGTGAAAGAAAACGCAGTGTTTCTTCGCGCTTGCGTTCGGCTTCGCGGATCGCGGTGATATTGTTAAGGCTCAGGATATAGCCGATATGTTCACCACTGCCTGAATAAGTGTTGACATATTTCAGCAGCAAGTTTTGCTCAATACAATCTTTGATTTCAACGCCATTATTCCTGAGTGCTTCCAGTATGCTTGACGGTTGTTCTTTGCCGGTACTGATATGGCTGATTTCCGTAAGGATTTCAGCTCTTTGTTCCTGGTCGGCTATGACGGGAACCAGAAACTGTGCCAGCGCCTGGTTTTTTTCAGGTATCTTGGCGCCTACCTTGTGCATATAGTTTTTAGTGGTATCGGTCGTGAATTGCAACCGATGCTCCAGATTGAAAACGGCGATGGCATCAGGCATGCGATTGATGCCGTCCATAATGAACTGTCGCAAACTGCGAACCTGTTCCATAATGCCCCTGAATTCCGCAAGCCGGTCATTGAGGGATCTGTTGTAATGGATAATTGGCCTGTTTTTAATCTCGGTTTTAAACAGGGGCTCCTTTTCGTTAAGCTCGGCAATTTCACGGCGCATTTGATAAAGCGCAATTTCCTGTGTCCGCCAGCTCCAGAGCGGGTATAACATCAAGATACCCACTATGGAAGGCAGGGGGTTATACCATAAGCCAAATTGATACATGAGGAAGCTATGTATCAGGAGAATAAGGGCAATGGTCAGGAGACTAAGCAGCAGGGTGGTACGTGGTGATGATCTTTTCATGAAAAAACATAACACAAGCACTGGTAGCAGGCAGCACAGCAAGGAAAAAGTGGGGCTGGCTCTTTTGATCCAGGTTTGGTCAAGGCTTGCCTGCAGGCTATTGGCCAGTATTTCCACACCGGACATATGCAGGTTTTGGGATGAGATTGGGGTGGGGAACTGGTCACCCAGCCCGCTGCCCCAGACCCCGATTAAAACGTATTTGTCCTTGAAAAAGGAAGCGGGAATGCGTTTATGCAAGACATCTGAATAGGACACCATTTTAAAATTACCGGGTATGCCGGTAAATGGAATACCCAGATCCGGGTCTTTTGCTCGTTGCAGGGTTTGTTTAATCAAGTCTTGCTCATTGGCAACACTTAACATGGCCAGGGTCAAATGGTTAGCCAATGTTCCATCTGCCTGCTCTTTTTGCAGGAACATCCGCCGTACGAGTCCATCGGGGTCAATATTTATATTGATAAACCCCAAGTCGCGGGCTGCTTCTACGAATTTGGGCTCTGGGTTGTTCGACTTGTTGGTTGAATCAGGGAAATAATTGGCCAGAATCACGCGTCCATGATTGCGAATCGCATCAGCAAAAATAGCATCATCAGCTGCATATTCAGGTAGTGTGTCCATGAATAAGAGATCGAAGGCGACTGATTTGCTTTGTTGCAGGGAGTCAAGCAGGTTGGCATGTGTGGAACGTCGCCAGGGCCAGGGCCCGAGATCGGCAATACTTTTATCATCAATAGCAATGATAACGATTTCTTCGGAGGCGGGTTTGTCCTGGGTAAGCCGTATGGAAAAATCGTAAATGCGATTATAGACCAGGGGCAAGCCTTTGTTAATTGAAAGCAAGGCAGTGACGGCCAACACAAAAAGGCTGATCAGCAGCCATTCATTGTTATAACGCTTTTTAATATGCTGCATATTTTATTCAATCACTTTTCTTGCCGGCATCAGTATTGCATTTGCAGCAAGGGACCGGATTGCGTGATTATTGAAACACCGGTTTCAGTCATAATGCCTGTTGCTGTGATGGTAAAGGGCTGTACAGCATCGGCACCGGCCAGTTGGTTGCTATCTATAGAACGGACGGATACATAATAAGTGCCTTTGCCTGGCCCGGTAACGCTGGCCTCAGGTTTTTTGATGGTATCGGTAAACAGAACGTCATAGCCGGAAATGTCATTGGATACACGTACCAGATAGGCGGAGGCACCAGAAACCGGCTTGATGTTTACCCTGAATTCGAAGGGACTGGTTTGGTTCAGGCTGATTTCCGGTGGTGGCAATAATTCAATAATGTCGCCGGCTTTTCCTTGGGCGGTGGCCGTAATACCCTGATTGGCATCGAGGTCGATTAGTTGATGGCGCGATTCAGCGGCAATAAAGGCAGCATTGCCTTGTAGCAGTTCGCTTGATGAGCCGTTTTGACCAGCTGCTTCGGCACGAACCACCGTGCCTCTCACGCCTGTAATGCTGACTGGTGTGCGAATCTCAAAACGGCCGACGCCAGTTTTTTGGGGAGAAGCATGGGCGGCCAGCTTTCCGGTTTGAATATCGAAAATTGAATCGATCAGGCCGGTGCCCCGGAATTTTCGTAAACGCTTGACCAGTACTACGCTGTCTGGGGGGATTTGTACTTTGCTTTCATCGGAAAGCTCAACAGTGACGTTGCTTTGTGCACCGGTTGTAATGGTATCATTCTCGACGATAAGGTGTTTTTTACTGGCAGGCGTGTTATTGATGAGTACGTCTCCGGTCAGGTAAATGATTTTAGCTTCGTCAGGGACCTCATCAATAAGAATGAAGGGGATTTTTAGCATGGTACCCGTCGGGATTTTACGGGTATTGGCAATACGGTTGGCTTTCTTGATGGCTTGCCAGTTTGACGGTTTGCTTGTAAAGGTTTCAGACAAGGAAGAAAGCGTGTCTCCTTCTTTGATTTGATACAGGAAATTGTCTTCATGTGCTCCGGAAGGCTGTGCCTTGACGTTAATTATGAGCAACGGGGCAATATTTAAAAGCAAGAAGAGGATGAACGCTTTGGTTTTCATGATGGTATTTTGTCTTTTAGCTTTTGGGGTCCGGGAGGTTGTCCGGAGCGTTTTTGATTAACTCCATCCGATAGCCCAGTGCATATGACGACACGATGCGAACGCCATTATCCGGATTGATTTGCAGTTTCTGGCGAATGTTTGACAGGTGGGTGTCGAGGGTGCGTGAAGTTGCCGGAATTTCCCGGTTCCAGATGGCGGTGCTAAGCGCGTCCCGTGAGAAAAGGCGTCCGATATTGCCAAAAAAAAGATAGGCAAGATCAAATTCTTTGGGGGCCAATTGAACAGGTTCCCCGTGCAGGGTAGCTTCGCGTGATTGCGGGTTTAGCTGATAAGGCTCAAGTTTTATGATGCTTAAGGAGCTTTCGGCATTGTTCCGGCGTAGCAGGGCCTTGATGCGGGCAATGAGTTCAGGAGCCTTGAAGGGCTTGGCAAGAAAATCGTCGGCACCGGCATCGAGTCCATGAACCAAGTCCTGGTCCTGGTTGCGGTTGGTCACGAAGATGACGGGCAATTGGTTACCCAGGTTGGCACGTATCCATATGACAATATCTTTGCCTGAAATGTCGGGCAATTCCCAATCCAGTAGCAAGAGATCAAGCTTTTCCGCTTTTTTCAGGGCTACAAGCAATTCTTTGCCTGTCGTGAAATTTTTGCATTGAAAGCCGGCATTACTTAATGTGTGTGCGATATATTGTGCTTGTAGCGGATCGTCTTCTAGAGAAGCAATGATCATTGAATAAATCTCTTATAAAATTATGTCAACGGCACTAATTGTTTACAATCGTATCAATTATTTACCATAACTTTAATAAAATTAATAAATATTATTGCGGTTGTATTGTAAATAATCATCGTTAATACGTTGTTAATGTTTTGAATTAACGATAGCAGGAATAGTAATGTTTCTCAATTTAACGAAACCTGATTGACAATCCTTGACATTCTGTAACAGTGCTCGACTTGTAATGAGTGCTTGGCATAAATGTGTGGTTTATGTCAAAAAAATTAATGCGTGGTGTTGTTCTTGACTTTTTTTTGGTAAATGTGGTATCGTGACGGGCTAATTGGTCTAAATCCATAATTTTTGTGGGTGTAAGCCAGTTGGTATATGGTTAAATGTTAATCGTAAAGCTTAACAAAGCCATGGTTAATCTATTGCTCTTTGTGGTTGCTTATCTGCAAGTTGTAAAACTTTTGCGGGCAAGTTGGCTATTCGGGCGATATAACAACCAATTCCTAGCTTAGAATAGTCTTGATCTGCAATCACGCATGTCAATCTTTCGTAAGCGTGGCGTACATTAAAGTCAGTACGTTAAACAGACGATATATATAAATCCAGTACATTTTTTGTACATTAATAGGACAAGCAAGGTCATGCCTACTATTAGTCAACTCGTGCGCAACCCGCGCGAAACTAGCCGCGTGAACAGTAAAAGCCCTGCGCTTGAAAACTGCCCACAACGCCGTGGTGTTTGTACCCGTGTTTACACAACAACACCTAAAAAACCTAACTCAGCTATGCGTAAAGTAGCTAAAGTTCGCTTAACCAACGGTTTCGAAGTCATTTCGTATATCGGTGGTGAAGGCCACAACTTGCAAGAACACTCTGTCGTGCTCGTGCGCGGCGGTCGTGTAAAAGACTTGCCAGGTGTGCGTTATCACATCGTTCGCGGTTCCCTTGACTTGCAAGGCGTTAAAGATCGCAAACAGTCTCGTTCCAAATACGGTGCCAAGCGTCCTAAGAAAGCTTAAGCTGGTTTGAATCAATGCTTCCTGCCAAACGGTGGTAAGCGTGCAGCCGCAGCTGCGTGAGAAAAATTTACTGCGGTATGTAAGGGGCTGAGTTCTAAATAGCCAGCCACGGCCACGAAAGTGGTTCAACTGAAACAGTCACAAAGGAAGTAAGATGCCTCGTCGTCGCGAAGTTCCCAAACGTGAGATCCTGCCAGATCCAAAATTCGGTAGCGTAGATCTCGCCAAATTCATGAACGTTGTTATGCTTTCAGGCAAGAAAGCAGTTGCTGAGCGTATCGTTTATGGTGCGCTAACCCAGGTACAGACTAAAACGGGTAAAGACCCTATCGAAGTTTTTAATCTGGCCATCAACAACATTAAACCTATTGTCGAAGTTAAAAGCCGTCGCGTAGGCGGAGCCAACTACCAGGTTCCTGTCGAAGTGCGTCCGGTTCGCCGTTTGGCGCTTGCCATGCGCTGGTTGCGCGAAGCTGCCAAAAAACGTGGTGAAAAATCTATGGATTTGCGTTTGGCCGGTGAATTGATGGATGCCGCAGAAGGTCGCGGCGCTGCAATGAAAAAACGTGAAGACACTCACAGAATGGCAGAGGCCAACAAAGCCTTCTCCCATTTCCGCTGGTAATTTAAGGACACTACAATGGCCCGCAAAACCCCCATCGAACGTTACCGTAATATTGGTATTTCCGCTCATATTGACGCTGGTAAAACAACGACAACAGAACGTATTCTGTTTTATACCGGCGTTAATCACAAAATTGGTGAGACCCATGAGGGTACAGCCACCATGGACTGGATGGAACAAGAGCAGGAACGCGGTATTACCATTACGTCTGCTGCGACAACGGCATTCTGGCGTGGTATGGCTGGTAACTATCCTGAGCACCGTATTAACATTATTGACACCCCCGGACACGTTGACTTTACCATCGAGGTAGAGCGTTCAATGCGTGTTCTTGACGGTGCATGTATGGTTTATTGTGCTGTGGGTGGTGTGCAGCCACAGTCTGAAACCGTATGGCGTCAGGCAAATAAATACGGTGTCCCCCGTTTGGCTTTCGTCAATAAGATGGACCGTACCGGTGCAAACTTTTTCAAAGTGTACGATCAACTGAAAACCCGTCTGCGTGCGAATCCCGTGCCTGTCGTTATCCCGATCGGTGCTGAAGACCAGTTCAAAGGTGTGGTTGACCTGATCAAAATGAAAGCGATCATCTGGGATGAGGCAAGTCAGGGCACCAAATTCGATTACATCGATATCCCTGCCGAGCTGGCGGATCAAGCCAATGAATGGCGTGAAAAGCTGGTTGAAACAGCTGCTGAAGCCTCTGAAGAGCTCATGAACAAATACCTTGAAGAAGGTGACCTGAGCGAAGAAGATATCATCAAGGCAATCCGTATCCGTACGATTGCTTGTGAAATCCAGCCAATGCTGTGCGGTACTGCCTTTAAAAACAAAGGTGTTCAGCGCATGCTTGATGCAGTGGTTGATTTCATGCCATCTCCTGTTGATATTCCTCCTGTCCAAGGTGAAGATGATGAAGGCAATATTATTCATCGTAAAGCCGATGACAAAGAGAAATTCTCTGCGCTGGCATTCAAACTGATGACAGACCCGTTTGTCGGTCAGCTGACTTTCGTTCGCGTGTATTCAGGTATCCTGAATTCAGGCGAAACAGTCTTCAACTCGGTTAAAGGCAAAAAAGAACGTGTTGGCCGTATTCTGCAAATGCATGCGAACAACCGTGAAGAGATCAAGGAAGTGTTGGCAGGTGACATCGCCGCTGTGGTGGGTCTGAAAGACGTAACTACCGGTGAAACCCTGTGTGACGTTGGTGATCATATCGTGCTTGAACGCATGGTATTCCCAGAGCCCGTTATTTCACAGGCTGTTGAGCCAAAAACCAAAGCCGACCAGGAAAAAATGGGTATTGCCCTGTCCCGTCTGGCTCAGGAAGATCCTTCATTCCGCGTTCGCAGTGACGAAGAGTCTGGCCAAACCATTATTTCAGGTATGGGCGAACTCCACCTTGAAGTGCTGGTTGACCGCATGAAGCGTGAGTTCAACGTTGAAGCCAACGTTGGCAAGCCACAGGTTGCTTACCGTGAAACCATTCGCAAGGTTTGCGAAGAAGTGGAAGGCAAGTTCGTTAAACAGTCAGGCGGTCGTGGTCAGTACGGTCACGTTGTTCTGAAACTTGAGCCATTGGAACCCGGTGGCGCAGGTTACGAATTCGTTGATGCGATTAAAGGTGGTGTGGTTCCACGTGAATTCATTCCTGCGGTTGATAAAGGTATTCAGGAAACCCTGAGTGCCGGTGTCGTTGCCGGTTACCCGGTTGTTGATGTTAAAGTAACCCTGTTCTTCGGTTCATACCACGACGTTGACTCTAACGAAAACGCCTTCCGTATGGCTGGTTCAATGGCATTTAAAGAAGGTATGCGCCGTGCGCAGCCTGTGCTGCTTGAGCCTATGATGGCCGTTGAAGTGGAAACACCAGAAGACTATGCCGGTACCGTGATGGGTGACTTGTCATCCCGCCGTGGTATGGTTCAGGGTATGGACGACATCATTGGTGGCGGTAAAGTCATCAAGGCGGAAGTACCTCTGGCTGAAATGTTTGGTTATGCAACCAGCTTGCGTTCTCAGACACAAGGTCGTGCAACTTATACAATGGAATTCAAGCAATACGCTGAAGCTCCGAAAAACGTCGCTGATGAAGTTATCAGCGCACGTAGCAAGTAGTAATTTTTAAGCGTCCGGCCAAGGAATAGTATTATTCCAGGTCGGACAATTCAATCTCATTCAAATATCAGTTTATTGGATAAATAGATCATGGCAAAAGGTAAGTTTGAACGTACCAAACCGCACGTAAACGTAGGTACGATTGGTCACGTGGATCACGGTAAAA
>WARP01000835.1_pt1 | contig 40959 bp, 38 predicted proteins | sample 4769151 | NCBI WGS metagenome assembly WARP01 (sample SAMN08893023, study PRJNA449175) | gut metagenome | isolation source: rumen sample fed with dry roughage | host: cow | place: India: Nagpur | collected 2016
CAGTCGCAGCACATACAAGGATTGCACCGTCCATCTGAGCAGCACCAGTGATCATGTTTTTAACATAATCGGCGTGTCCTGGGCAGTCTACGTGAGCGTAGTGACGAGATGGAGAATCGTATTCTACGTGTGAAGTATTAATGGTAATACCACGTGCTTTTTCTTCTGGTGCAGAGTCAATTGCTGCGTAATCTTTCGCTTCACCGCCGTAAGTTTTTGCACAAATAGTTGCAATCGCAGCAGTTAAAGTAGTTTTACCATGGTCGACGTGACCAATTGTGCCCACGTTTACGTGTGGCTTGTTACGTTCAAACTTAGCCTTAGCCATGTTCATCTTCCTCGTTTACGTCGAACACAATCCTGAGTAAAACCCAGCTCCGACATGTCGTTTAAAAAATCAAACACCCAATACTTGAAAAGCAGACTAATAAGCCTGCTTTTTAAAATCTTTGCAACAAAGTTGCCAAACTGTATCTGGAGCTCTTATCGAGATTTGAACTCGAGACCTCTCCCTTACCAAGGGAGTGCTCTACCACTGAGCTATAAGAGCAAATAAAAACTTCAATGGAGCGGGAGACGAGGGTCGAACTCGCGACATGTAGCTTGGAAGGCTACCGCTCTACCAACTGAGCTACTCCCGCACGATGTTGGTATAAACCACTTATCGAAGTCTTAAAATTGGTGGTGAGAGAAGGATTCGAACCTTCGAAGCTTACGCGACAGAGTTACAGTCTGTTCCCTTTGACCGCTCGGGAATCTCACCATTTTACACTTACTTCAGTGTTGTTCTTTTACCCCACTACCCAAACTTCTAAGATGGTGCCGGCACACGGATTCGAACTGTGGACCTACTGATTACAAGTCAGTTGCTCTACCAACTGAGCTATGCCGGCGTTTCTTAGTGTTTCGTACGTTTCGTATCGGAACGGTGTGCAGTTTAGCAAAACTTAGAATCCGTGCAAGTGTTTTTTTCAAAAAAACCGTCAAAAACTCATAAAATCAATCCGTTTGACGATAATTCAACCGCTTTGATCACTGCGCGAGCTTTTATTTGGGTTTCATTCCACTCAGATTCAGGATTTGAGTCATAAACCAGACCTGCGCCAGCCTGAACATAGACCTTATTTTCACGAATCACACAGGTTCGAATGGCAATCGACATGTCCATTTCACCATGCCAGCCTAAATAACCCACAGCCCCTCCAAAAATTCCGCGTTTGACCGGCTCGACTTCGTCAATAATTTCCATGGCACGGATTTTTGGTGCACCCGAAAGCGTACCTGCCGGGAAAGTGGCTTTAAACACATCCAGCGCATCGACATCATCGCGAACTTCACCCTGCACATTCGAGACAATATGCATGACATGCGAATAACGTTCGATCACCATTTTATCCGTGACCTGCACTTTACCGATTTTTGACACACGCCCAACATCGTTACGCCCCAGGTCAATCAGCATCAAATGTTCAGCAATCTCTTTTTCATCAGAAAGCAGATCTTGCTCAAGCGCCAAATCTTCTTCTTTGGTTTTACCACGTGGACGCGTCCCGGCCAAAGGACGCACAGTCGCAATGCCATTTTCCAGACGCGATAAAATCTCAGGTGAAGATCCTACGATATGAAATGGCTTTTGATTATCTAAAGTCCGCCCTTGAACCAGAAACAGATACGGTGATGGATTCAGATGACGCAAGGCACGATAGACCTGTAAAGGCTCGCCATCGAAGTCCGAGACCATACGATGCCCCGGCACTACCTGCATGACATCGCCCGCTTTAATATATTCCTTCACCTTGGCAATCGACTCGATAAACTTGTCATGCCCGGTTAAAGACTCAAAATGGGGAGCGGTATGTTTTTTGGCTTGCAGGCTGATCGGGGTTGCCAGCGTATTTTCCAGTTCATCCAATTGAGCCAGGGCTTTGGCATAGGCCTCGGGATCATTTGCATCTGCATGTACAATCAGGAACAAGGTGTCTTTTAAGTTATCAAACACAATGACGGTTTTAGACAGCATCATCCAGATATCCGGCAAACCGACCGGATCGGCTTCAGGCACATTTTTTAGGCGCGGTTCAATATAGCGTACCGAATCATAGCCAAAATAGCCCACCAGCCCCCCGGTGAAACTCGGTAAATCAGGCAAATCTTTTTGCGTCGGCACATGGAACTGCGCCTGAAAATCACGGATATACTGAAATGGGTCGCTACATGACTGAGTATCAACAGAACCATCCACCTGCTGAACGGTTAATACACCGCGGTTGCATGAAAAAACAGTGGATTCACCCAAACCGATAATGGAATAACGTGCCCAGTTCTCTCCTCCCTCGACCGATTCAAACAGATAGGCCTGACTGTGGTCTTTCAGACGTGCAAATACGGATAATGGAGTTTCGGTATCGGCCAAACGCTGACGATAAACCGGAATCAGGTTATAACCCTCAGATTTTAACTGTTCGAATTGAGCTTGAGTTGTCATGAGTATTCTCTATGTTTTCGATATGGCTGGTTTAAGTTTGTTTTCCTGTAATCTGACTTAGTTTCGCCATCGAAAAACCATACAATTTCTCATTCCACTATCCTTAATTTTCACTTATTGCGCAAGTAATTCTGTTAAATCATCAACCACTTGTTGCGGCTGGCAATCATGAATATCTTCACCATGATTATAGCCATAGCTCACCACAATACAATCAACTCCCGCACGTCTTGCTGCTTCGACATCATTACTAGAGTCACCAATCATTAAGGTTTCTGCCGCAGTGACATTATATTCATCAACACAAAACAGCAGTTGCCGTGGATGAGGTTTACGCTCTTCAAAACGGTCCCCACCAATCACATCGACAAAATAATGATTCAACCCCAAGGCTTCAACAATCGCACGTGCCGGCTGTTCCGGTTTATTGGTGACACAAATCATTTGCTTATTGCAGCTTAAACCCCAGTCAAGAAATTCGACTACCCCTTTAAAAGGCTGGGTATCCACACAGGGATCTGCATTATAAATACTTAAAAAAGTCGCCAATAATTGCTGATGCTGTGCAGGATCGACCTTTCCGGTAAGATATTGCAAAGTGCTATGGCAAAAAACAGAGGTGCCCTTACCGATCCAGGTACGCACCTGTTGCTCAGTCACGGTCGGCAATTGCAAGACATTGAGACTCATGTTCATGGCCCGGTATAAATCTGATGCCGAGTCAACCAAGGTACCATCCAAGTCAAATAAAATCAGTTTACGGCTTGCAAGTTTTGCTACAGACATCATTTCCCTCTTATGATTGATTTCGACCGCACAGATACAATAAAGGCATGCGATTGCATGCCTTTATTGTATGTCGCGTGCAGGCTTATTTAAAGAACAACCAGGCAATGATTGCAAGGATAATCAATACAACAATGGAGATTAGGCCCACCGATGCATTTTTCTGCTCTTCCTTGACTTGCTCTACACGTGATACCGGTGTTTCAACCGCGATAGGTATTTGCTTCTCGGGAATTGTACTCAAGTCTACACCTTCAGGAATAGGTGCAGGTTTCGGGATGGCAACCCCTTGTGGCATACCATCACGACTCAGCTGAACGCTGGCATCGCGCTCGGTCAGTTCAGGCATGCCCTGATCATTCATTTGCTGTGCTGCGGTCTTTAGCACTTCAGTTTCTACAGGCTGTTTAACTGCTGGCCCTTCCTGATTTAATGCAGCGACAGTCTGTTCAATCTCAAGCGGCACGTCTATTGCTTGAGCAGGTTCTAGAACTGAAAATTTCAGGCTTGCGAACTGAATGATATCCCCTTCTTTTAACAAGGTTTCATGTTCAATACGTACATCATTGACAAAGGTGCCATTGGATGAGTTTAAATCTTGCAGCCATAAGGCTTGGTCTTTGAGCAAGAAAGCCGCATGTTTACGGGAAATTTCCCCGGCCTGCAATACGATATCTGCACTCTGATGGCGCCCGACCAACATATCACGGTCGATGCTGATTTCCTGTCCCGTTAATTCACCAGTAATTGCTTGTATTTTCCAAGTCATGAAATGCACTTCTCTTTGTGATTTTGAATCATCATATCACGGCAAATATTCAATTCTTTAGCCACGCTGTCAAGAACCAGAACGAATCGTGGTTGTGGTCACGGTATTTTTGGTTTTTTTAACCTCGGTCACCGGCATAGCAACACTTTGTTTCTGCACTACCGGTTCTATCGCAATCGGTGTGCTAAATGTGGCTGTATTGGGCTGATTTTGGGTTGCTGATGGCAATGTTTGATAAGGAGAGGCTTTCGGTGCCGATGAGGTAACCGGAATGCGCTGCTGATAAATATCTTCTACATTTTCAGGTAATTTGGCAAAAGTACCATCCTGATCCATGGCCAACTGCAAGCTGTACAATTGGCTATAACGCTGCTGCGACAAACGGCGCACATCATTCTTATCTCCAACAATCGTGGGATGGATAAAGACCAGCAAATTGCGCTTCTCATTGGATTTGGCATCGGCACGGAAGAGACGCCCCAAACCAGGTATTGCACCCAAACCCGGTACCGACTGACGGCTATGAATCGAGTTGTCGGAAATCAAGCCACCCAAAACAATAGTCTGTCCATGTTCTGCCAGAATCGAGGTTTTAATGGCACGCTTGCTGGTCACCAGATCCTGGGCCTGACCTTTGTCCTGTACCGCAGAAACTTCCTGCTCGACTTCAAGACGCACCGAACCACCCTCCCCAATATGCGGCACCACTTTTAACGTGACGCCAACATCCTTGCGTTCTACCGTGGTATAAGGATTCAACCCTGCTGAAGTCGTTGTTGCAGAACCGGTCACAAACGGCACGTTCTGTCCCACTACAATATAGGCCTCTTCATTATCCATGGTGACAATGGAAGGTGTCGAGAGCAGATTGGACTTGGTTTTGCTTTTTAGCGCCTGAATCAATGCGCCATAAAGTTTGCGTGAACCGTTATCGCTTTCCCTGTAATCACCAAGTAACAACGAGGTACCGGTTCCCAAATTGGCCGCAGCACCTGCCGCACCACCGGCTACATATCCGGCGGCAAGCTCGGCAATACTTGCACCGACATTGCTAAAATTAATTAAGCCGACGCCGTTGGTCAGATCACCCAAAGCCCACTGCACACCCAGCTGATCGGCATCATTGCCTTCCACTTCAATAATGGCGGCTTCAATCAGGACCTGTTGACGACGGATATCCAGCTGCTGAATGGCCGATTCAATTTCACGCATCAGTTGTGGATCAGCTTTCACCACCAATGAATTTTGGCTGTCATCAGCAATAATACTGACGCCATTAGCATTAAAACTGGTGATGCTATTCTGATTACTAGTATTTGATCCTGCACCCAGATTAATACTTGGGGTCGAAATACTGGAAGAACTGCTACCAGATGAACTACTGCCCGAATTGTTATTGTTTGAATTGTTCATCACATTATTGTTTGATGAACTATTTGAATTGGATGAACCGGATAACGACTGACCAGACACCAAGCCCTGTAAGATTTCCGCCAGATTTTTGGCACTGGCATATTTTAAGCGAAACACTTTTAAACCACCCAAACGATCTGCTGCTGGCACATCCAGCATTTCAATCATCTGGCGGATGCGTTTGCGTGTTGCGGTGTCACCTTTCAATACAATGCGGTTGGTCCGGGTATCTGCAATGATACGGATACGGGAACCTTTTAAATCTCTGGCTGCGCCGGTAGAGCTCATAGATTCCAGCAAACCAATCATTTCTTCAGCCTGACTGGATTGCAGGCTCACCGCTTCAATGTCATTTTGTCCGGTACCATCCAGATTACGGATAATGGTTTCCAGCTGATAAATGTTACTGGCACGGTCTGACACAATCAGTGCATTGGTTCCAGCCACTGCCGATAAATGGGCAAATTGCGGCATCAATGGACGGATGGCAGGAATCAGGTCATTCGGGTTGGTATTTTCCAGCCAGATCACCCGTGTGACAATTTGATCACCAGTCGCACGGTGCTTGCTGTCAAAAGGCACACCGGAACTTTTGACATTGCTATCTGGAACCAGTTTGATGGTATTGCCTGAAGGAATGGCGACCACACCATTCACGTTCAATACGCCCAGAAACAGATCGTAGACTTCGGCTTTATTTAAAGGCTTATTGGAAATGACCGTGACATTGCCGCGCACACGCGGATCAACAGCAAAATTCTTCCCGGTAATATCGGCCACTTCATTAATAAATGCAGTTAAATCAGCATCTCGTAAGTTGATTTTCCATGTTTGCGCTTGAGTAGAGGTACTCACCATAGCAATCAGGGGTGCAGCCGCGAATAAAGCCCACACTGGACGATGATTAAATAAAGCCATAAAGTTCCGTGCTTCCTAATCCTGTAAGGTGACGATGCATCACTTAAAAATTTTGTTGTATGGTCATCACTTGATCACCACGCTTTATTTCTATTTTGACCTGACCTTCACGTCGAGCCTGTTCCAGCAGCTGGGCATCACTTTGCCCCTGCCCCACAGCCTGTCCATTTAAAGACATGATGCGGTCACCTGGTTGCAGTCCCAGCTTACTGCGCAATGCCGCTGGCGTTCTTGCCGTAACTTCATAGCCCCCACTCGCTGCATTGACCCCCATATCTTTTAAATACTGATCACGGTCTTCCTGTATCTTCTGCACCGCCTGCCCTAAAGCATTTTGTTCCTGACTGGGCATAGGCGGTGTGGTCTGATTATTCATCGGTAAGCTGTTTGTTGCTACAGGCGGAATAATGCTCTGATCCAGACCATTTTCCATACCTTTGAATTGTAGTTCTCGCGTAGTCCCATTACTTTGACGCAACACTACCCGATCCCAGTACACTTCAGCCAACTGATAAGAGGTCGGGGCAATATTTTCACCCACCTGATAGCGATCGGCCTGATCATTGACTTTAATGACTGCGGAGGAAAACTGATTGGGATGACCAACCACCACACCTTGCAAAATCAAATTAGCCGTGTCTTCTGCCGCAGCTGTTCTACCTGCTTCCTGAAACAGGGCAAATGAAGAAATATTGGGTACCTGTGGCTGGTGTGAACCCAGCTCAACACGGTCCAGCTGCATGACCTGAGGCGGCGCCACCAGCAGCCAAAAAATGTTTGCCAACTTCCAGCATAAATATAAAATCAGCAGGACCAAAAATAAGGGAGCAATCCGGTCTGTCTGCTTCCAGTTGAGTTGTTGAATTTTTTCTAACCACTGATTCATTATTAGAGGCCACCTTTAAACAAAGGTTGGCGCGAACTCACCACATAGGTATCCAAACCAGCTTTACCATTATAGGAAGAGATATTCAGCAGCAGACGTTGAGTCAACCGCAGATCGAGCATCACGTTTTGATCCAGTTCCAATGCCATCAGCTTTTGATCACGCTGATCCCGGATATCAAAAACCAGCTTATTATTTTCATCCGACAATTTTCCTTTCAAGGAAGGAATATTCATTCGGTCCTGACGCTGGGCATAATTATAAACCAGCTCGCCGCCCGCCCATTGCAACTGACCTTCAGCCCCGGCAAAACCCTGTTCTTTTTTAAAAGAAAAATTGATATCCTGCAATTGGATGGCATTGGCCGGCCACTGCCATTCTACCAGATGTTTCAGCGTTTCCGGCGCAACCTGGCCATTCAAGTCATGGACCATTATTTTTTTGCCAAAACCATAGCCAACAACAGCATCCAGCTGGGTATTCCCACTATGTAACTCTATGTTTGCCCCCAAACGCAGCAAAAAAATATCCAGAGGACGTGTTTTCCAACTCAACGACCCGGTTAAATTACCCTTCTGCCAATCTGCTTGCCCCTGCCAAATATTACCGCTGACGTTTTGTAAAATCTGGTTGTTTTTATAAAATTTTGAAATCAGCCAAGCCGCTGGAATTTGGAGTAATATGAACATTAAAAAGATGCTGACGGAGAAAATCCACCAGGTGATATATTTGGGTTTTTTAATCATCCCACCACGACCCACATGTCAATTATTCTTCCCTTAACACGAATATTATATTTCTACCCCATTATGCACACTTTTTTCTCAACGCCAATTCCAAGTGATAAAAAATAGATATAAAAAAACCACGCTTAAAAGCCTGGTTTTTTTAATTTAATTCGATTAGATGACTATCTGATGAATATTTCCATCAAATGAGAAAATCTTCTAATTTTGCACCACTTTCAAGTTCTGCAACCAACCAGCGCGGTTGTTTACCACGACCAGTCCAAGTATCTGCTGAATTCTTTTTGCTGCGATAACGTGGTTCTACAGATTTGCGTGTACTTTTCTTACGTTTGGTGGCACCAAACTCTAAAATTTGTTCAATGCTTAAACCAACGTTATCAGCAATGTCCAAAATTTGCTGATAGGCATCTTCAACTGCCTGATCATTTTTAGAAGCAATTAATGCTTCAGCTTCAACTTGTAAACGCTTTAACTCTTCAACAGATAAATTACTAATGTCAGGCATCATATTAACTCCAAAAAAGGCTTTATATTTTTTTAATTAAAACTAGCTCATAATATTTTTATTATTTAAAACATTCAATAGAATTTTTTAAATAATAAAAATTAGCTAAATAGATTTTACAGCCCACTATATTGGAAAAACCTTAATTTAAAATTAAATGTTTTACGCTTAACTCAATTTCTGTAATTTTATGGCGAATAATTTCTGGTATTTCCGTTTTAAGCATGTTGTGCTTATTTACACAAACAATCACTGCTTCTGCCACGGCAACAGTTTTTTGTTGCGACTCGCTCCATAATAAATAGCTCATACGAAAGGCACTATTACGAATTTCCTCAACACGCACACCAATTTTAAGCTGGTCTGGATAAAATAGCGGACTAATATATTTGCATTGGTTAGAAGCAACCACTGTATAAACATCCTGTGCAAAAATATTCAAGACATCCATATAAAAAATGCGGGCACTTTCGATATAACGATAATACATCACGTTATTTACATGCCCAAATGCATCCATATCGCCCCAAGCAACAGACTGATCATAAATCACCGGATAATCGGACAGAGTGAGCATATTTCTTACCTTTATATTTTTATTTCAACAAAATTTGCATTATTTTCAAAAATTAAATTTAACTGCTTAATCAAATCATCCTGACCTTTTAAAGTAGATTTAATTCTTAAATAATTCATCATCACATTATCTGGGTATAACTCCAGCAATTGGTCAGCTTCAGCCGCTCTTGCAGTAGCGGTATATACATGCCACTTCACAAAGGCAAATACAGGTAAAGAAGGATATTTACTTTCCCAATAGTCAATTCGTTGCTCAACCATTAAATAATCCGGACTTTGCTTTAATAATTGCTGCTGGAACCATAAATAAAAAACGTCTTGATTAAACTGTTGATCCAGTAAATGTAAGACCAAGGCTTCATGCTGCTGGCTCATTTCCGGCATACGTGATAACAGCTTTAACCATAACACTTTAATCTCATAATCACGGCTATAAATCTGGTCCTGCAAGTCTAAATAGCGCTGTTGCAAATTTTGCAAACTTTCGATATTAGCCTGATCAAAATTAACCAATAATTGCTGTAACCATTCCCGTTTTTTTTCTGTGCCCAGATGTCCATATTTAGTCGAGCGTAAATACATCCAGGGAAACTGAATGGCAAACTTTTCCCATAAACTGGTTAATCTTAAATCATATGCACTTTTTACATCTTTTAACCAGGGTGAAAGCTCATGTTGATTTAAGAATTCAAGATGGGTTAATGCTTGCTCACCATCATTTTGCGACAGGTAAATTTCTATGCGCTGTATTTCGGCCAATTCAAATGCCATGGCATTACTTTGGTTTAAGATGGCAAGCGCTTGGGGATATTGCTGCTGCATCCAATACAAACGTGAACCAATAATCCCCTTTAATAAACCCGATTGAGAAAAGACGTTTTGAATAAATTGATGTTGATCTTGTGCCGCCTCTAATAACCAAATTACTGCCAACTGTTCATAAGGGTGCAAGTTTTTAAAATTAAAAACCGTTTCCAGCTTTCGTTGTTCCCGGGTTAAATAACGTTTAATGAGCAACCACAATAATTGGATCAACAGGCTTAAACTGGCCAGAATAATAAACATAATCCAGATATTGGTTTGAATTTGCCATTCACGCCAGTATAAATAAACATAACCTGCGCCATACCCATAACTTAAAACACTTAAACCTGCGATAATAAGTAGGCTGATAAAAGCATAGGCCAGTAAAATCTGCTTCATGAATTTATCATCCCAATAATGCACGTGTATTTAAACTAGGCGTAGGCAAAGCCGTAAATCCTTTGATCTTCTGGATATTCTGAATCAGCTGTCGCGACTTCTCATCGGGGATTTGATTTAATAATTGAATAATTTCAGTCAGGGATTTTTGATACTCTAAATATTGCCCCTGTTTTAAGGCTTGTTGCGCAACGAGCAGTCGGAGCTGCGCTTCTTTTAAAATTAACGGACGCTGCATAAGCGCCGTAGCAGGTTGTTTCGCAGGTTCAATCACCAGCCAGCGTTGCCAGAAAGATTTACCCGATGCCTGGCTCGCGTTTAATTGGGGTGCATGTAACTCTTGGGCCAGCGCAGCATCAAGTTGCTGAATAAGCGCATCCACTTTGATTTGCTGAGCCATCCGCTCACTGACAAAATGCTGAATAAGCTGATGATCTTTGGCAATAACCTGATGCAGACTTTGCTTCAATGGTGCCGCAAGGGCATATTGCTCAAGACTTTGATCCAAACGGGTTAATTTATCCAGAGCTGCGGTAAATTGTTGTTGCTGCAACATAAATTCAATTAATTCTAGTTGCTGTTTAATCACCACAACTGGATCAATACTTGCTGCCTGAATGGTTTTTAAATTCTCTGCAGCCTGCGAACTTGCCGGTGCAGACTCTCCTGTCAGCATGACTTTGCGCTGTAAAGCGACAAATTGATCATTTAAATTTGCATTATTCTGTTCGATTCGATGCAGACTGGTATTTAATTCTGTTTGTTGTGCAGTAAGATTGAATAAGTCATAACTTAATTTAGCAATCCACAGTAGACTTAAAATAAATAATAAAATGAGTATTTTCTTCATGTGTTCCCTTGCACAACAACAAGCTTCTGCAGAATTGAATCTGTTTTTAAATCAGGTAGTCGCGTGATATTAAAACATGTTGCATGATTTTTTTTATAATTCGAAACAACTTGATACAGGCGCTCCCCTAAAACCAAATAATGCCCTCTTGCAATAAGGTGCCTCTGATGTTGCATGAGCTGAATCCAGTTTAACCAACCCGCTTCGCTACTGACTACCATAGCATACTGTTTTTGTTTTTCTAATAAAGATAATACATTAGCTAAATCTTGCTGAGTAAATACAGGACAACGGCGCTCATATAAAACAAAATTTAGAATTCGCATGCCTTGCTGTTTTAACTGATCCATCATAAACATCCGCCCCCCTTCACCACGCCAAAAAGCCAGACACTGACCTGAATTGAGGGTTTGTAAAACAGGAAGCTGTAACATTCCTTCCGATGTTTCAACTTTGGGGACTTCGGCAGAAATACCATATTGTGCCAGAGCCTGAGCAGTGCGATCCCCGACCGCAATCCACTGAATATGTTTAAGCTGATCCAGCGTTATGCATGATTGTTTTAAATAATCCATGCCGATTTGCACGGCCGTGGGACTCACCACCACAATCACCTGAGCAGCAGGCAATTGCTGATAAAGTTCAGACAAGTCAGCTGACCAGGGTCGAGGCAGCAATTGCAATAAAGGTAAATCCAACACCTCAATTTGAGCCATACGTAAGGCATGACTCAAACTTTCTGCACGGTCCTGCGGACGTGTATTGATAAACAGCATATTAATATAGGGCTTTCAATAAATCGCCAGCGCCTTGTTCAACTAATTTTTGCGCTAGCATTTCACCCAGCTCTACAGCCTGTTCAGGTGTTCCGCTCAGTTTAGCTTTTAATAAAGTCGCACCATCTACACTACCAACACGACCTTCAATATGTAATTGACCTTCAATTAAAGTCGCATGCCCTGCAATCGGGACCTGACAGCCCCCTTCCAAATAGGCATTAAATGCGCGTTCTGCACGTACACACACATCAGTTTCGCGATGTAACAGTGGTAAAATAAGCTCCAGCACAGCCTGATCTGCCGCACGACATTCCAGACCAAGCGCCCCCTGTCCAACTGCCGGCAAGCTCACTTCCGCTGGCAGCGTATGACGAATACGTTCAGCCAGCCCCAAACGCTTTAAACCCGCACTTGCCAAGATAATAGCATCATAAAGACCTGCATCCAGTTTGGATAAACGCGTCCCCACGTTACCCCGTAAATCGATAATTTCCAAATCGGGACGGGCTTTTAAAATCTGGCTTTTACGACGCAGGCTCGATGTACCCACTTTGGCGCCTTGTGGCAAGTCATCAAAACTTGCATAAGTATTAGACACAAAGGCATCCAGCGGATCTTCACGCTCACAGATCACCGCAAGGCTCAGTCCTTCAGGCAAAGCCATCGGCACATCTTTCATTGAATGCACCGCCAAGTCTGCACGGCCATCCAGCAGGGCTGCTTCCAGCTCTTTAACAAAAAGTCCTTTTCCGCCAATCTTGGCTAAAGGCGTATCCAGAATTTTGTCACCTTGGGTGACGAAGGTCACTAACTCAACTTTAAGATCCGCATGTAATGCTTCCAAACGGGCACGAATATGTTCCGCCTGCCATAAAGCAAGCGGGCTTTGTCGAGTTGCAATCTTCAAAATCTTCATAAATCCAAGAAACAGTCAATAAGTGCGTTAGTGTAAACTTAACGTGCTGACTGGAAAATGCAAGTAAATTTGCATTCTCCTTGTCACCTAAATTTATGAAAACAGATTTAGATCTTTTGGATGCGTTCTCTTAAATTGGGCAGATGACGTCGGCTGACCGCCAGGCGTTCTTCCAGTTCACGGCAACGCACTTGATACTGTCCCGAACTGATCACTTCAAGACCATCCAGGAAATGTACTGAAACCAAAGCATTGCGATGAATTCGAATAAACTGGTCGCCAAATTCGTTTTCCAGATCTTTTAAGGTTTCATCGATCAGTACACTGCCATTTTTATGCCGTACCGTGACATATTTTTGATCTGCCAAAAAATAATAAATATTTTCTACAGGGATCAATTCCACACCACGATAGGTTTTCGCAACAATCTGATGGCGTTTTATATTGAGTTCGTCCATATCTTCTTTTTGTTTTAAGTTGCTCATTTGTGCTTGAGTCAGTTTTGTTAAATGATCTAATACCTGTTGCAATTCCTGCTGCATCACCGGTTTTAGCAAATAGCCTTCTGCATGCGACTTAAATGCCTCCAAAGCATGTTCATCATAAGCCGTACAAAAAACAATGGCGGGCATAGGATCAAGCTGGCGCAAATATTCAGCACAGCTCAAGCCGTCCATTTCAGGCATTTGAATATCTAACAGTACTACATCCGGCTCATAGAATTGAGTCATTTCAATTGCTTGCTGCCCATAACTTGCAGTGGCAACCACCTGATGTCCCAATTGCGTAACTAAACGTGACAAGCGCTCTACGGCGAGAGGTTCATCATCGCAAATCAGGATGTCCATTTCTCCTCCTTCACAGTCAACATCATTTTTTTTATAGGTTAACTATGATCTTTTATTTATATCGATATTGCACAACTGTGGTAAATATTCCCTTCCCCGCGTATGTCTGAAAAGTTGCAGAGTGCCCATAATAAGCTTCAAGCCGCTGCTTAACATTTTCAACTGCAATACCATGTCCCTGTCGTAAATTTATTTTATCCTGTGCATAAGGATTAGTAATGACTATATTGACTTGATTTTGCAATATTTCAATCAATATGCTTATCGTACTCTTTGTTAGAAATTTTTCAACTCCATGAAAAATACTATTTTCCACTAAAGGTTGTAAAGTTAATAAAGGAATTTGTATCTGAGAAAATAGAACTTCATCGTCATATTTCCACTCTACCTGTAAGCGATCCCCCAAGCGAATCTGTTCAATGGCCAGATAACGCTGGCACAGTTCAATTTCATCTTTTAAGCGCACCAGTTTAAGTTCTTTAAAACTGGCCCGAAATAACTGTGATAAATTCAGTAACATTTGTTCCGCTTTATCCGGATCAATGGTAATCAGACTGATCACCGTATTTAAGCTATTAAATAAAAAATGCGGATGGATCCGCGCCTGCATGGCCTGAATACGTGCGTTTAATTCACTGTTTTGCTGACGCGACCATTGCTCACGCATATAAAGATAGCGAAAACAAAAACTTCCAATCAGCACCCCATAACTGAGATGTAATCCAGCGCCATCGAATAAAACCTGTAACGTCAAATGCTGGAATTGAAAATTTTGTCCAAAGAAAATAACACCGTTCAACACCACCGTGGTCAATAACACAATAATCTGCAGTAAAACAAAGCCCGCAACCAGGGTCTGCCCAAAACTGAAGTGCTGGATTTTGCTCTGCAGGCGCTCAATCAAGGCAACAAAAGCCAGTAAAACCCAATCAATGAACAATATATATTGCAGCAGACGACCCACACTTAAAGCCGTCCAGGATTGTGCTTCTGCCAGAGCCAAGATGACCGCCAAAATATTGCTGGCAATAAATAATTCAATTAGATGTTGCCAATGCCCTATTTTCGTAAAAAAATAGGCGTCATTGTTTTTCCGATCATCTGTATAGGTCGAAGCTGGATCGCTTTGTTTTTCGGCAAGTGATTCTGAATTTGCTATACTCTTGTTCAAATTACTGCTTTTTATTTTATTGAGCCGATATGACCACATCTTCTAATTCCTCAAATCCGTCACAAGCCCAAACTTCGGGTATGTGGGGCGGTCGTTTCTCTGAAGCTACTGACGCATTTGTTGCTGAATTTACAGCATCTGTTCAATTTGACCAACGCTTTTATAAACAAGATATTGCAGGTTCTATTGCGCATGCAACCATGCTTGCCAAAGTAGGCGTTTTAACAGAACAAGAACGCGATGACATCATTAACGGCCTAAACACCATTAAAGCTGAAATTGAAGCAGGTGAATTCGAATGGCGCATTGACCTAGAAGATGTGCACATGAATATCGAGTCGCGCTTGACCAGTCGTATTGGCATCACCGGTAAAAAACTGCATACCGGTCGTAGCCGTAACGACCAGGTGGCGACAGACATCCGTTTATATGTACGTGATGAAATTGATGCGATTTTAGAGTTATTGCAAAAATTACAAAAAGGCATTTTGGGTCTGGCGGCGAAAAATACCAATACCATTATGCCGGGCTTTACCCATCTGCAAACCGCTCAGCCTGTGACTTTTGGTCACCACTTGATGGCGTGGTTTGAAATGCTGGTACGTGACTCTGAACGTTTAATTGACTGCCGTAAGCGTGTGAATCGCTTGCCGCTTGGTTCTGCTGCACTTGCAGGTACCACTTATCCGATCGAGCGTGAATACACCGCACAGCTTTTAGGTTTTGAAGCCGTGTGTGAAAACTCGCTGGATGCCGTGTCTGACCGTGACTTCGGTATTGAATTCAATGCTGCTGCATCTTTAATTATGATGCACTTGTCACGTATGTCTGAAGAAATGATTCTGTGGACTTCTGCGCAATTCAAATTTGTCAACATTCCAGACCGTTTCTGTACCGGCTCTTCAATCATGCCGCAAAAGAAAAACCCGGATGTGCCTGAATTGATCCGTGGTAAGACTGGTCGCGTATACGGTGACTTGATGAGTCTATTGACCTTGATGAAAGGTCAACCATTGGCGTATAACAAAGACAACCAGGAAGACAAAGAACCATTATTCGATGCGATCGATACTGTTCGTGGTTCATTGATGGCATTTGCTGACATGATTCCTGCCTTGGTTCCAAATGTTGAAATCATGCGTGAAGCTGCGTTACGTGGTTTCTCAACTGCAACTGACCTTGCAGACTATCTGGTGAAAAATGGCGTGGCATTCCGTGATGCACATGAAATTGTCGGTAAAGCAGTTGCGCTAGGTGTGCAAGAAGGTAAAGATCTGTCTGAATTGACACTTGAACAGCTGCAACAGTTCTCTGGCCTGATTCAAGCTGACGTGTTTGAAAAAGCCTTGACTCTTGAAGCTTCTGTGAATGCGCGTAACCACATTGGTGGTACGGCACCTGCACAGGTTGAAGCAGCGATTGCTCGTGCTTACGCTCGTTTAGAAAAACTTTACGCTTAAGGAAAACGGATATGTCTCGACAAGTATTTTGCCGTAAATATCAAACAGAAATGGAAGGTTTAGACTTTGCCCCCTTCCCGGGTGCAAAGGGTCAGGAACTGTTTGACACCGTGTCTAAACAAGCATGGCAAGAATGGCTCAAACACCAAACTACGCTCATCAATGAAAAACGCCTAAACGTGTTTGAACCGGATGCGAAAAAATTTCTTGAAGAACAGCGTGAGAAATTCTTTAACAATGATGAGTCACTGGAAAAAGCTGAGGGCCTAAAGCCTGAGGCGTGATTAAGCGGAGCACTGCTCCGCAAGGCAAGAGCTTTGCTCGCGCAGGCTTTAATCTAAAAAGAATCCCCAATAAAGGGGATTCTTTTTTAAGCTGATCTGAATTTTACGCAAGACAAGCGAAGCGCGTAGTTTTGATTGTCAAAAGGGAATCTCAAAAGATTCCCTTTTTAGCTGAGGAAGCTATTCACTTAAATCCATGCTAACAATATTCGTTTCCGGGTAATTTAATTGTCAAAAACATTTCTTATAAGGCTTTTTTATTTTTTCTGAAAATCCCAATTAGGCATTCATTTTCTATTTATTTGGTAATTTAAAAAATTCTACTTATTCCATAAACCTTTTAAACATTTAGAAATAACTGTAATTCAAAACTACATTTCTCAATAAAACGATACATTACAATACAATAACCTACATGATTTGGCAGTTGTCCTCCCCTATACTTGGTCTCAAGTAGATGGTTAAACATCTTATAACAACTATAAATATCCCCGATTTCAATCCTAGATTTCCCCCAAAATCTAGGATTTTTTTTATTTGCTATTTTTAATCCTTATCTTTGCCCGAAAGGCTTATAGAAATAAAAAAACGCCCCCTTTAGGACGTTTTTTATTTTTAAAGCTAAACTTAGGGCTGTTTTAAATAGGGCCATGCAGCCTTTAAATAAATAAACATCGACCATAACGTCAGCACTACAGCAGTGTAAAGCAATGCATAAGCCAGCATTTCAAATGGTTGCCAATTCAGTAAAAATACTGAAATCGCAATCATCTGGAAAGCGGTTTTATATTTACCTACAGTCGAGACAGCCACGCTGGTACGTGCCCCAAGCTCTGCCATCCACTCGCGTAAGGCAGAAACCGTAATTTCACGTGAAATAATGACAATGGCAGCAAAAGCCATAGAAATGGTGGGTTGCCATTGCACCAGAACAATCAATGCAGCCGCAACCATCAGCTTATCCGCTACAGGGTCCAAAAAACGGCCGAATGCAGAAGTTTGATTGAGTGAGCGGGCCAAATAGCCATCGAACCAGTCCGTGACAGCAGCAATGACAAAAATGGCTGTTAAAATAACGTGACGAGTCATATTTGTATCATGACCAGAAACACCCACTGCAGGGGGCCAATAAGCCACCAGCAAGAAAACAGGTATTAAAGCAATACGCGCCAAAGTCAAGATATTTGGAATATTCAGGATGCGACCTGTAGTCATAGACACCGCCAATTTTTCCCCTTTATGTACAATGAAAAACCACACATATTTTGAGGATTGATTCATCGTTAGTGAGAGTCACTTTATACGAATTGCTATAAAGTGTCACTAGGCAAACACGGTAACTGTCTGTCTGGAAATCGCAATCAATCTGTTTGCTGCATCCCAAAGATGCGCATACTCGGTCGAATAACCTTCAGCAGCATAATCGGTAAATACTTTATATTTAAACCAATCATGCAGATGACTGTTTAAAGGGTGCACATAGGTCACATGCCAGGTCAGCGAACTGGCCGGTGCAAATGTGTTAAACATCGGCAAGACACCAGGTGGCCACATATCGAAAGCCACCATCAAGTCGGCGATGCTCATTTCCCGATTGTCATGCCGATCCGGATTAAAACGCATCCAGCCACTAAAATCAGGTTTCACACTGCCAGTGCATGGATACTGTCCATCTACCCAGACCAGATCCATCTGTCCAAAACATTCCGGCGCTAAAGGATGATGCTCCGCAATGTTTAATTGCTCAGGCATAAGAAATTCAGGTGCAAGTCGTTCCTGTTGCACGGAAATAGTCGACTGGCGATGCGTGCCAAAACTGGCAATCAAAATACTTTGCACAGCATCGTCCTGCCAGAGCCGCACTTCAACCGTGGTCACGGACTTGCCTTGACGTAAAATTTCAGCACTCAATCGAACTGGTGCCAGCTGGACTGGACCAACAAAGGTCACACTGGTACTTAACAGCTGTTTTTCTGCATCTGCAACCGCGAGTAAGGCTTTGTGCATCATCATCCCGGCCACCAGTCCACCATAAATGGTGCGCCCCTGTAACCAGCCTTGCGGAATATCGACCCATTCGTCCTGTCCGATCGCAGTGAATAATTGGCGCAGTGACATCCTTCGTCCTTTGGATTTTTTAATTGGCTCTATCTTTCACTTATTTTGGACTGTTGTGAATGATCAATGACTGCTGCGTCAGTGAGCATTTTGGCCAATCTGCCTGAATTTATTCATGTAACACCTTATAGATGGTTCTGGCCATGACATCACCCAGCCCGGGCACCAGCTTCAAGTCATTTTCCGATGCTTTCAGTACCCCCTGTATACCGCCAAAATGGGTGAGCAAGTCACGGCGGCGTTTCGGCCCCAGTCCGGGAATCACTTCCAGTACCGATGAGCCACGTTTCTTGTCGCGTTTGGCCCGATGTTTGGTAATGGCAAAACGGTGTGCTTCATCGCGTACCTGTTGAATCAGATGCAGTGCTTTATGGTCTTCTGGCAACTGGATTTTTGTACCATCAGTGAAATGCAAGGTTTCCAGACCGGGTTTACGCCCTTCTCCTTTGGATACCCCGACCATAAAAGCATCCAGTCCCAACTCCTGCATCACTTCCATCGCCATATGCAACTGACCTTTACCGCCGTCAATCAGCAGTAAATCCGGCAACATGGCTTTTTTATAACGGCGGGTCAGTGCCTGACGCATGGCCGCATAGTCATCACCGCCGGTAATATCATCAATGGCAAATTGACGATAATCGCGTTTACGCGCACCGCCCGAATCAAACACCACACAGGAAGCAATGGTGGCTTCGCCCATGGTATGTGAGATATCAAAACATTCAATCCGGTCAATCGGACGTCCCACCACCTGTTCCAGCTGATGGAAACGTTCATTCAGTTCAAAATGATTGGCCAGCTGGCCTTTAATGGCGTGCTGCACATTCATATTGGCCAGTTCCAGCCATTCGGCCCGGGTTTCCCGAACATTGTGCTTGATCTGTATTTTCTTGCCGAATTCCTGTTGCAGTGCCTGTTCCAACTCTTTGCGGTCCGGAAGCTCGACATTAACAATCAGCTCGGCAGGAACTTCATCGGCCACCTGAAAATAGAAGTTCGCCATGAAGTCCGACAACATTTGCCCCAGATCATCACCCAGCATATCCGGGAAATAGCTTTTACCCCCCAGCATTTTACCATTGCGCACATGCATGATCTGCACACAGGTCACTCCGGCATGATAGGCAATCGCCAGAATATCGGCTTCACCTTTGAGTTTATAAATCGCCTGTTGCGATTGCACATCACGCAGCAAGGCCATGCGATCACGATAAAATACAGCTTTTTCAAATTCGAGCTTTTCAGCGGCTTCTTCCATTTTCTGAATCAGCTCCTGATTCAATTCTTTGGTATCACCCTGTAAAAAGCGCATCGAGTTGTCTACATCATTTTTATATTCTTCAGGGCTAATTAAACCGACACAGGGCGCGCTACAGCGTTTAATCTGATACTGCAAACACGGACGTTTACGCTGGGAAAAATAGCTGTTTTCACACTGCCGTACATTAAACAGTTTTTGCAGCACCACCAAGGTATCCCGGGCATTATAGGCACTCGGATACGGTCCAAAAAACTTGCCGAGCTGATGTTTGCCCTTGCCGCGACCGGCCGCAATACGTGGATAAGGCTTGTCACTGGAAACAAAAATATAGACATAGGATTTGTCATCGCGCAGCATGATGTTATACGGCGGACGATGCAACTTGATCAGGTTCTGTTCCAGCAATAAAGCTTCGGTTTCCGAGCGAACTACCAGCGTTTCAATATCATAAATACGCGCCACCAAAGCCTGTGTTTTCGGATGCTCGATGGTTTTAACGAAATAACTCGACACACGGTTTTTCAGATTTTTGGCCTTGCCGACATACAGCAGTTCGCCATCCTGACCCAACATACGGTACACGCCCGGTAAAGTGGTCATATGGGCCAGAATCTTTTCAATATGTTCTCGTGCGCTTTCGTTCACATTCAGCCTGATTTAAATTGCATAAACTTTGCTACATGATGTGATGGTTTTCATGCCATTTTCAAGCGAATCGCCTGTTTTTATCATGATCATACAAAGTTCCAGCAATCACCTGATTGCTAAAAGCTATAAGTAAATTGCGCTTATTTTGCTATGCTCAGGCCATCTGAACAATTTGGATCAAACTGAATGACGACTCCCAATCACGCCATGCATATCGTCAAACCCGACACTGCAACGCATAGCACATCTGAAAAAGATAAACTGATTGGCAAGCCACGTTTTCATTTTGAACCGCTTGAAGTCATGCAGCTGTTGCAGCAGCGCATTATTGGTCAGGATGCCGCCCTGAATGAAATTGAAAAAATGCTGCATGTGGTCAAAGCCGATTTTTCCAGTCCCGAGCGTCCCTTGTCCGTGACCTTGATGCTCGGCCCGACCGGTGTCGGTAAAACTGAAACGGTACGCCTGATTGCCGAAGCGATTTACGGCCGTCCTGATGCTTTTTGCCGCATCGATATGAACACTCTGGCACAGGAACATTATGCCGCAGCCATTACTGGTGCACCTCCGGGATATGTCGGCTCCAAAGAAGGTCATAGCCTGTTTGATGAAACCGCCATTGCAGGCAGTCATACCCGCCCGGGGATTGTGCTATTTGATGAGCTGGAGAAAGCCTCCACAGAAGTCATTCGCGGTTTAATGAATGTGCTGGATACTGGCAAGCTGAACCTCACTTCCGGCACCAAAACCATCGACTTTCGTAATTGCATGATCTTTATGACCAGTAATGTCGGGGCACAGGCAGCACAGCAATATCTGGATAAACTGAATTTCTTACCGAAAAAAATGCAGAATCTATGTCTGAAAAAAATACCGACCCAAACCATTATTGAAAAAGTGATGTTTAAGAAATTCGATCCAGAATTTCTCAACCGCATTGATCGCACTTTACATTACCAAGCGGTACAGGATGATGCCCTACCGAAACTGGTGGACATTGAACTGCAAAAACTGAATCAGCGCCTGCAGCATCAAAAACGTCAGGTGGTTTTGACCGAAGCCGCCAAAGCACACTTTTATAAAGATCATGATATCCGTTTTGGTGCACGCCATTTGGCCCGCAAAATGCGCACTGAACTGGAACCGATTCTGGCGGTGTATTTTTTAAATTATCCGGAAAAAACACAGCTCACTTTAAGCTATGCAGATGGGCAATTGATCATTCAGCCCGAATAATCCTTGTTATCCTCATGCTTGTAGTCAAATACTCAAACAGGTATTTGACTACAAATATGTCACTTTTACTTCAGTTTCAAGCTCCCTCCGCTGCACTGAAAATTGGGATCGATTGACTATTTTGACCAAAACAAGGCCATAAAAAACTTGAAATAGCACACTTGTACCCGCTATAAATAAGCACGACATTATTAGAAAACCTTAATCTAAACAAAAAGTTCATTACATTTTTAATAGCTACAGTAAAAATAGGGTTGCCAAGCCTCAGGATTTGTTGAAAAAAATTGATGACCCTAGCGTCACGGCTTGATACAACTTGTTATGTTCTTTTTGGATATAGTTATCGTAAGATTGGCGAAGCATAAATGTACGCAGGAAAAAAGGCGTACATGCTTCACAACATCAACTTAGAAGTCCTCCAAAATAAAGGAGATCAGGCATGATCCACGCTGGCAATGCCATTACCGTCCAAATGCTTTCGGACGGAATTGCAGAATTCCGCTTTGACTTACAAGGTGAGTCGGTCAACAAATTTAACCGTGCAACAATTGAAGATTTTAAAGCTGCCATTGAAGCTGTAAAAGCAGATAGCACGATTAAAGGTTTAGTTGTTACTTCGGGTAAATCTACATTTATCGTTGGCGCAGACATCACTGAATTTGGTGAAAACTTCGCTCAAGGCGAACAAGCGATTGTGGATTGGGCTTTGCCTGTTCACGACATCTTCAATGCATTTGAAGATCTAGAGATTCCTAAAGTTGCTGCAATCAATGGTATGGCATTGGGTGGCGGCTTTGAAATGTGCCTGGTATGTGACTACCGTGTCATGTCAGAAGCAGCGCAAGTCGGCCTTCCAGAAATCAAACTGGGCATCTACCCTGGTTTCGGTGGTACTGTTCGTTTAAGCCGTGTTATTGGTATCGACAATGCGGTTGAATGGATGGCAATGGCTGCGCCTAAAAAACCTGCTGCTGCACTTAAAGACGGTGCTGTAGATGCGGTTGTGGCTGCGGATAAACTTACTGACGCTGCGATTGACTTGGTTAAACAAGCACTTGCTGGCCGTGTAGACTGGAAAGCAAAACGCCAAGAAAAATTAGACCCTATTAAATTAAACCCGCTTGAACAAATGATGGCGTTCAATACGGCGAAAGGTGCGGTACTTGCGAAAGCAAACCCTGCGCAATACCCTGCGCCTAAACTTCTTCTTGATTCTTTACAGGCAGGTGCAAGCCTTCCACGTAACGAAGCATTAAAAGTAGAAGCTGAAGGTTTTGCTAAAGCTGCGGTAACTCCACAAGCTGGCGCGTTGATCGGTTTATTCATCAACGACCAAGTGGTGAAGAAAACTTCTAAGAAATATGAAAAAGGTGCTCATCCTGTAAACCAAGCCGCTGTACTTGGCGCGGGTATCATGGGTGGTGGTATTGCTTACCAAGCGGCAAGCAAAGGCACACCAATCATCATGAAAGATATTGGTAATCCACAACTTGCACTGGGTATGAAAGAAGCGAATGGCTTGTTAACAAAACAAGTTGAACGCAAGAAAATGAAACCTGCACAAATGGGTGAAACCCTTGCTCGTATCCGTCCAACTTTAAGCTACGAAGAGTTTAAAGAAGTGGATATCGTGATTGAAGCGGTAACAGAAAACCCTAAAGTGAAAGGCATTGTATTGGCTGAAACTGAGAAGAATGTTCGTGAAAACACGATCATTGCTTCTAACACTTCAACTATTTCAATCACTCGCCTGGCTGAAAACCTGCAACGTCCTGAAAACTTCGTCGGTATGCACTTCTTTAACCCGGTACACATGATGCCACTGGTTGAAGTCATTCGTGGTGAAAAGACTTCTGCGGAAGCGATTGCAACCACTGTGGTTCTTGCTCAGAAAATGGGTAAAACACCTATCGTTGTGAACGACTGCCCGGGCTTCCTTGTGAACCGTGTATTGTTCCCTTACTTCGGTGCGTTCGACCTTCTTCTTAAAGATGGTGCAGACTTCCAGCAAATCGATAAAGTGATGGAAAAATTCGGCTGGCCGATGGGTCCTGCTTACCTGATGGACGTTGTCGGTATCGACACAGGCGTTCACGGTGCAGAAGTGATGGCCGAAGGCTTCCCTGACCGCATGAAACCGGACTTCAAAGGTTCGATTCAAACTATGTATGAAGCAAAACGTTTGGGTCAAAAGAACGACGTGGGCTTCTACAAATATGAATTAGACCGTAAAGGCAAAAAAGCCAAAGTGGTTGATCCAACTGCATATGAGCTGGTTGCTTCTGTGGCAACTGCCGAGAAACGCGAATTCGATGCTCAGGAAATCATTGACCGTATGATGCTGACTTTCTGTAACGAAACCGTTCGTTGCCTGGAAGACAACATTGTAGCGACTGCATCTGAAGCAGATATGGCGATGATCATGGGTGTAGGTTTCCCTCCATTCCGCGGTGGTCCATGCCGTTACATCGACCAAACAGGTGTTGCTGAATACGTTGCACTTTGCGACAAATACGCTCACTTAGGTAAGGCTTATGAAGCGCCACAAATGTTGCGCGACATGGCTGCTAACAACAAAAAATTCTACGGTTAAGGAGCAACGTGAATGGCTACTTTAAATCCGCGTGACGTTGTCATCGTTGATGGTGTACGTTCAGCAATGGGTAAATCCAAAAACGGTATGTTCCGCAATGTACGTGCTGACAGCTTGTCTGCTGAATTGGTTCGTGCTTTGGTTGCCCGTAACCAGTTTGATGTCAACGAAGTTGAAGACCTGATCTGGGGCTGTGTCAACCAGACGCTTGAACAAGGTATGAACATTGCCCGTAACATTGGTTTATTGGCTGACTTGCCTAAAACTGTTGCAGGTCAAACCATTAACCGTCTTTGTGGTTCTTCAATGCAGGCAATCCATGCTGCTGCGGCGCAAATTGCAACCAACCAGGGTGATATCTTCATCATTGGTGGTGTAGAGCACATGGGTCACGTTGGCATGATGCACGGCATCGACATCAACCCAGAAGCATCTAAACATTATGCAAAAGCGTCTAACATGATGGGCTTAACCGCTGAAATGTTGGGTCGCATGAACGGCATCACTCGTGAAGAACAGGATGCGTTTGGTGTGGAATCTCACCGCCGCGCTTGGGCTGCAACGCAAGAAGGTCGTTTCAAAAACGAAATTATTGGTGTTGAAGGTCACGACCAGAACGGTTTCAAAATCCTGTGCGACATCGACGAAGTGATTCGTCCAGATGCCAACCTTGAAGCATTCCAGGCTTTACGTCCAGCATTTGACCCGAAAGGCGGTACAGTAACTGCAGCAACATCTTCAGCATTGTCTGATGGTGCTTCTGCAATGTTATTGATGTCTGCTGAACGTGCTCAAGCATTAGGTCTTAAGCCACGTGCGGTCATCCGCTCTATGGCGGTTGCAGGTTGTGATGCGGCGATCATGGGTTATGGTCCGGTTCCAGCGACGCAAAAAGCGCTGAAACGTGCGGGCTTATCGATTGCTGACATTCAAACTATTGAATTAAACGAAGCGTTTGCTGCACAAGGTTTGTCAGTTCTTAAAGGCTTAGGCATTTATGACCAGCAAGATCGTGTGAACTTGAACGGTGGTGCAATCGCTCTTGGTCACCCATTGGGTTGTTCTGGTGCGCGTATCACAACAACATTGTTGAACGTGATGGAACAACAAGATACGCAAATCGGTCTTGCGACCATGTGTATTGGTCTTGGTCAAGGTATCGCAACGATTATCGAACGTGTTTAAGATTTAAATACTTCGATCAAAAAAAACCCCGCTTATTGCGGGGTTTTTTTATACTTAAGTAAATCATAAATACAAATTAAGTTTTTAAACTCTGTTTTCTCTTTAAAGTCTTCAAATTTACTTACTATATAATCCTTCAATTCTAAAATATTAGCTAAATTAGAGTTTTCTATTACAAATAAGCATAAATAGTTTACCTTTCCTGTATCAGCATAGTCAGTTTCCAAAATATGACTTATTGATTCAAATTTATTATTTTTAAAGCTTTTTTGATAAGACTTAGAAACCTTTCCTTTAAAAAATTTCACATCTCTTTTTGAAAATTTAGTTAAATTTTCGCCTAAATCATGTTTATTTAAGTCTATTTTCGATAAATATTTTTGAATTGGTAAATACGTTGTCTCATAACTTAGACTTGATAAACATGAAATCATATCGTTAGGATCAATACTTAAATCATCAAATAATAAGTCTCTTAGTACCATTTCCAAATCAATTTTTTTAATTCCAACTTTACCTAAATAACTATTTTGGGCAACACCAAAACCAGCCACAAATTCCACATCACCACCTGACTTAATAATGTCCTCAATATCTGTCGGGCAATACAATTTCTTTTCAGGCGACTCACCTTGAACAATTTCATAAAATTGCTCTCTAAAAATTCGTAATATATGAGCTGGAATCTTCCGCTCTTTTCCTTGAAAAGCTAAATATACTTTTGAAAAATTATCAGTTTTTACTTGTGTTATAGGTATATTTTTATTATCTAAGAATCTCAAATGAGTTTCCGAAATTGAATCTTCTGCTCCCTTAGAACGATTTACGAATATCAAGTTTTTGGCAATTTTTTCTCTCTGCTCATCAGTTGTCATTATTTCCGAAATTGAGCCTAAAATAGATGCAATATTTTCATCATTTAATGAGTAACCAATAAAAAATACTGGATGCTCTAAAAATATTGATAAAAGTTTTGATGCTAGATAGGAGTTTTTATTTTTAAACTCATCATAATCATCTTTAGTTAATACTAAAGACTTCGGATCAGAACTACATCCATGAATTTTATAAATCTCTGCAATTTTTTGCGGATTCGAAAACAGTAAATTACTCTGCCCAATATATACTTTATATGTTGGAAATAAACTTTCTAACAACAAGTCCCAATTAGTTGTTATAACTCCATCAATAATAGTTTTTTCAGAAATTAGTGTTTCTAATTCTTCTTCTAATTTTTTATTTTCCAAAGGAATTTTTCTTAAATATTCACATATATCATATCTTAGTGGTGCAGTTAAATGCTTATACCAATCTGGCGAACTACTGACTGCTTTAGCTTCAGGTAATCCCCACCAATAATCAGAGTACGCTCTAGCCATATTTTGAGCAGCTAATGCTAAGTTATCATTACTTTCACTGGCATACTTAACAAATCCGGATTGTAAATTATTACCAAATCTAGTTAATAATCCCTCCCAATCCTCTAAACCGAGATAGCGTCGTGAAAACCCCGAACCTATAAACAAAAATGGGGCTGTTGGACTAGCTTTAATTATTTCTTTCAAACTTTCAGTTATACCCACATCACCCTCTAAATATTATAAAATTCAACAAAATAGCCATATTAAACTTACAATATTTAAAATTCCACTTATCTAAAAGCAAACTTTAGTAGGTATTGAAATACATACTGGATGTTCCTTCTCCCTTTGGGAGAAGGTTAGGATGAGGGGGCGTTTTTAATAAAATCCTCTCCCTAGCCCTCTCCTTAAAAAGGAGAGGGAATTTCCATTGTGAAATCAATAAATTTTCAAAAATTATTGTGAAATCTTCTGCGCCAACAATGTCGCAAAATGCTGTTTAATGCGGTTTCCCTGTGCATCTACCCGATGCAACTCACCAACATTTTCATTGTATTTCACAATGTTCCAGCCCTCATAAAGCGCACTTAACTCCCCTTGCTTAAAGGCGAATGGAAAATCAGCTTGTGCCGGAAGGTCGTCCGTATCCATCGCACAGACAATCAGGTTAAAACCATTCACTTGGGTCGCTTGTTGCATCTGCGCAATCAAAGGTCTAACCGTTTGGGCCTGTAAAAACATCATCACCACAGTACAGCAAATAAAGTCATAACGGCCGGTAATACTGGGGTCTGCATTTAAATCACGCTGTTGCACCTGAATATTATCAATCTGCTCACTCTGAATAATCTGCCTTAACTTTTGCAGGCTGTTTTCATTGACATCCCAAGCATCCACCTCAAAACCATGCTGACTTAAATACAGCGTATTACGCCCCTGCCCGCAGCCAACATCGAGGGCACGGCCACCTTGTAAATACGGCGTAGCAGCTAGAATTTCCGAGTGCGTGGGTGAAAGCTGATATTTTTTAGTGAAATAATCCTGTGGCAGACAGTAAAACCGTAGCTGACATTCAATGTCATCACTGGCAGAAACAATTTTATGCCATGCCTGCGGTTCAATAAACGGAGGCTGCTGCTCTGGGCTAAAGACGTGCTCGGACTTTACGGCTCCCGATTCCTCCAGCATGGCAAAATGCAGTTCACCCTTGAATACGGTTAGTTTTGCCCAGGTGCCGGCTTTGGTATTGTGCTGGTTTTTAAACCCTTGTGGGATACTCTGCTGTGTCCAGACAGGAAGTTCTTTATAGCATATAAGCTGTTGCATAAAAGACTGCGCTCCAAAGCATCGGTGGTTGGGCTAAAATTAATCAGTTGATGATCTATGTTTTTAGCATAGCCCGTTCCACAGCAGATTGAAATAAGCTAATGACATGCCATTCAGGCAAACTAAAAACCCTATAGAAAAACAAAAAACTGCCCGATACGGACAGTTTTTTGGAAAACTTTAAAAAGCGAGATAAATATTTTTTAATGCAGCAGTTGTTCGCGCAACCATTCCATATATTTTTCTTGGTCCATAAAGTCAGGGGCGCTACCGGTGTCCAGACTGTAATACTGCTGATTGAATTGAATCACAATCTGCTCGGTATGATGCCAGTCTTCAATCATTTTAAAGTATTGATTGAAGAAAAAACGGTTTTTACCCCAATTGTTCAGGCTTTCCAGTTTCGGATATTTTTTATTTTCAACAAATTCACTGTATACATGCTGAATATCATCAAAAACGTGTAGGGTTTTCATGACTCACCTGCCTAGATTTTATAATGTGACCTTTGCAACGGTTTTAATCTAGCAACCGAATTTGAATAACAAATGACAGTCTTATTGCAAAACTGTCATGTTTAAAAAGATGAAACGCAGATATTCAACGGCATGATCGCTTTGCCGGGAAAAACGCAAGAAAAACAAATCATGTGCTCATCAAAAATATCCATTTCTCTTTAATTTAACCCGGACCCAACTAAAAACTTAAAAGCAATGTAACTCACCTGCAACATCATGTTATCCATCTGTAATTTTAGTTGAATATTCACACAATTAGGCCCAACTAACGTGTTCCCTTTTAAAAAATGAATCGCCCTAGCATTAATATAACCAGTACAAAAAACCTCTTAATTCTCACGATTGAGTAATTCCCATGAATATGATTAAAACTGCTATCACTATCGCTGTAGTTGCAGGTACAACCTCTGCTATGGCTGCTACTGCTGTAGAAACCACGCCAGCTGCCAAGGTTGCCGCATTAAAAGCACAAGTAAAAGCAGACACCATTCAAACCGCAAGCACTGTTAAAGCAGCAGCTGCTACAACAAAAGAAAATGTTGAGCTTAAAAGCAAAACTGCTGCACATAAAACTGTCGCTGCCAAAAATGCAACTGTAGCCAAAACAGCTAAGCTAAAAGATGCCACTGTTGCTAAAACCGTAGTAGCAAAAGAAAAAGCTGTCGTTGCCACTCAAACTGCCGCTCACAAAACAGAAGCCGCTAAAGATGCCGCTGTAGCTAAAACTGTAGCAACTAAAGACGCANNAAAGACGCAACTGTTGCTAAAACTGTTCAAGTAACAGATGCCACTGCTGCTAAAACTGTCGCTGCAAAAGATGCAACTGTAGCCAAAACAGCTGAAGTAAAAGAAAGCGTTGCTGAAAAAGCAGATGCTGCTAAAACTGAAGTCAAAGCTGAGAAAAAAGGCTTCTTCTCTTGGTTTAAAAAATCTGCGGCTTAATCTGCATCGCGCATTTTAACCGTAAAAAGGATGCCATTCATGAGCATCCTTTTTTAGTTAGCGTGAAAAAGATGGTGATCCACATACTGCCCAACTAGCGAATAGCATTATTCGGTGTATTGGTTCGCTGTTGTTGCAACTGTCTGATGATGTCATTTTGTGAGGTATTTTCCAGAATACCCAAGGAAAGTTGCTCTCTAGCGATTTGTACATTGACTGCTCTACGGTCTATCCCAAAAGGTGCAAGAATAATATACAGACCTTCTCGTGGATCAGGTGACTGCAAACCGCGGGCAATCGCCAGAACATATTGCTGCAATACCCATGGCAAGCTGTTGATGTCTGGCATAGGTGCTTCAGGAACTAGATCGATGGTCATCAACATAGTGGGGTCAACCACAAAATTTTGTGTATCTAGCTGGATCTGCATAATTCTATGTTGCAAAACTCGCTCTCTTTGAGGATCTTCACGATATTCAATAACTCGCGTGGTTTCAGCGCTTAACTTGGAGTCTGTTAAGGGGATTAATCCGGTAGTATCCGTTATATCGGCAAAAGCAGAGGAAATAGAAAAGCTTGCGGTAATCATGACAATTGCGCAGGATAAATTTTTTAGCAGCTTCATGGCAGTTCTACTCAACAATGAATTGAAGTAAATAAACAACCGTCGACAGCTATAATTGTATAGTTTATGCGCCTTTCAGCCACTTGCCCCGGACCAGTGGTCTTGCAAGACATTCTAACTTTCGTTAAAAAACCGGTTCATTTCACCTACTGAAAAAACATCAAATCTGCGTCTATAAAAAAGTGCTGTGCTGAACCATGTTTCTATAAATCAGATTTTTATCTTCTCCTGCTTAGGCTGCCCTGCTGACATAAAAATTCCGTCATAATCTTTATTTTTCTCGCATTCCGACGCGCAAAAGTACAGGAAATGTTACATCTAAGTATTCTGGTCCTGCTTGCAAAACCTCTGAAATCGGCTGCAGCGGGTCATCCGTGTTGTGGTCGTGATAATGCTTGAGCGCCGACCAGGTGTTTAAATAACTGATCAGCTGCTGCGGAGTCCATCGATATTCCAGGCGCAGCTCTGGAACTGCCTGCTCATAAAAAGGAAACGGAATGGTTTGATACAGCTCATCAATATAACGGCGTTCACGATCCCAATACTCTTTTAAGGTTTCAGCATATAGCTGCTGAACCAAGGCATTGATTGCCGCATCCTGAACCTGAATGAGACCATAGCCAATAACCGCCAGCACCCCTTGAGGTTTAAGCACCCGTTTGACTTCTTTATAGAATGCATCGAAATCAAACCAGTGAATCGCTTGTGCCACCGTCACCAAATCGACGGAGTGCTCCGGAATCGTGGTCTGCTCTGCCACCTGTAGCTGATAGCTGACATTTTCAAAATAAGGGGCCTGCTGTAATTGCGCTGCGCTAATATCAGTCGCCACCACATGCTCGAAATACGGTGCCAGAAGCTGGGTAAACTGCCCCGAACCGGCACCACAATCCCAGGCAAAAGTTCGTTCAGGTACATGCTTTAAAATTTCCTGGACAATTTCTGCAGAATAAGCCGGACGGGCCTGTTTATAGCGCAAGCTGTCATCAGAAAACAGATCTTTCATTTAACGATGCTCATAATATTTATAAATTTAATCAATGACCTGATCAATTCTAAAACTGGTCTGGGCAATGAGCACCCGCTGATCATTCAATTGATAATATTTAACATCGTATGGAGCCAATTTCCAGCTCTGGGCAGGATTAAAACTGACCCGGTGGTTCCCGACTGGCTGAGCATATAACGGAGTAATGATCTCTGAAGAACATGACTAGCTCACAGGCTGAAAACAGCCCCAATTTTCAACTGCGCAGGCATTTGCCACTTTCTCGCGGCGGCAAATATAGGCTTCGCTGGCAAAGCTAAGGATTTTTTCAAAAGAAAAATGATTACTTTTTCGGTGTCGGTAGCTCAGGTACAGAAAAATTATTTATAGAATGTTCAATCGTACCAATGCTGACATTTTTCAGGTCGAGCTGTATATGCATATCACGATCGATGGGCTGCATACTGTTGCTATTGCTACGATCAATATGCTGCATACTGTTGCTACGGTTTATACCAAAGGGTTGCAACATAATATACAAGCCTTGTGTAGGATCACTCGACTGTAAACCCTGAGCAATACTCAATACATACTGTTGTAGAAAGGGCGATAACGAATTTAGGTCGGGTTGTGCTTGTAAGGGCTGAATTTCCAGATTGGCAACCACATGGCTGTCGATCATAAAGTTTTGTGCTTCACGTGAATTACGAATAACTTGATGCTGTAAAGCACGGAGATTTTTTTCATCATTCTGATACGGCACAATCCCGGTTTCTGTACGTAACTCTGGCTCGGCCAGTACGTGCAGGGTGGGTAAGGTCACCGCGTCATCCGCGTGGACCATCATGCTCCATGGACAGCCCAATATCAGCAGCAAAGGATATATTTTTATAAATTTCATAAACTTGTCTCGCAACGTAATTTCAGGACAATGCAGTTTTACACCATGCAAGAAAAAAATTTTTCACTGCAACCGTATACGTTTTATAGCCTACCTGAAAATCAATTTTGGCTCACCTTGACTCGGATAAACGGTCTTTTTCACTTTCTTAAATCTATTATGGGTATGCAATTTTTCTTGGAATTTTAATGCGCTTTGCATGTAATTATAATTCTCTATGACCAACCTAGAGGCGAAAAAAAAACCTCAAACAGTGTTTGAGGTTTTTTTGAATATGGTGGCGAGACCCAGGATCGAACTGGGGACACACGGATTTTCAATCCGTTGCTCTACCTACTGAGCTATCACGCCGATGCGGTGTATTAAGCCGTATCTGTTCTCAATAGTCAATATAATTCATGACATTTTTATTTAATCGAATATTTTTTACCCAAAAAAAATCCCTGATGGGATCAGGGATTGAAATCTTGAAATAGATTTTAAATATGGTGGCGAGACCCAGGATCGAACTGGGGACACACGGATTTTCAATCCGTTGCTCTACCTACTGAGCTATCACGCCGATGTCGCGTATTAAACAGTTTAAGTGTTTTTCAGTCAAGCAGGTTTTTAGCTTTTTCAAGCAAGTGCTTACTTTTAAGGCAAATTGATGTTTATTTGCTTATTTTTTATTTAAAATTCAATGGATCATCTAAGCCAGCATTATTTTCAGGCATAAAAAAACAGCACCATGGCTGCTTTTTTATTTTTATCAGGCTTAAATTTTTTCCAGATGTGCCAGACAGCGATGAATGGCTCCACAGCCCGGTTCAAACCTCTTCACGCCTTTTTCTTCTTCCATTCGGCACACTTCACTGACCAGTCGTTCTGCGACTCCACGTCCACGGTTAGCTGGATGGACCACAATATTTTCCAGCGTCCGGCTTTCCCCCTGCCCGGTACACCAAATTGCCCCAATCAGTTTAGTATTAAATTCTGCTGTGTAAACTAAGGTATACTGAGCCAAGTTTTGCTCTAGTTGTTCAATGGCATCCTGCCCATCCCCAAATTCCGGGCTGGTGTCATACAGTCGCTCAAGCTGGCTGCGCACTTCGTCATTTTCTAGTGAAGTATAAGCATGTACGGTAATAGGCATTGATTAACCCTCCTGAGCAATCTAATATGCGATAATTTCGTCATCGCGAAAAAAACATTTTACATCATCGTTTTTGAGGAACGTGTCTATGACGCAACGTATCAGTGAAGTGGTAAGAAACACTAACGAAACCAAAATCCGAGTTCGTGTGAATCTTGATGGTACAGGTCAAGGCACTCTCAATACAGGTGTTCCATTTTTAGATCATATGATTGATCAAATCAAGCGACACGGCTTATTTGACATTGATATTCATTGTGATGGTGACCTGGAAATTGATGACCATCACACCGTAGAAGACTGTGGTATCACTCTAGGTCAGGCATTTGCCCAAGCCCTGGGTGATAAAAAAGGCCTACGTCGTTATGGTCACTTCTATGCCCCACTGGATGAATCTTTAAGCCGTGTTGTGGTTGATTTATCTGGTCGTCCGGGCTTGTGGATGGATATTCCATTCACTCGCGCACGTATTGGCAGCTTTGATGTTGATCTATTCTCTGAATTTTTTCAAGGTTTTGTGAATCACGCCTTAATGACCCTGCACATTGATAACCTGAAAGGCAAAAACAGCCATCACCAGATCGAAAGCGTATTTAAAGCATTTGCCCGCGCACTCCGTATGGCCTGTGAAGTCGATCCACGTGCAGAAAATACTGTTGCTTCAACCAAAGGTACTTTGTAATGACCCGTATTGCCCTTCTTGACTATGGTATGGGAAATTTACACTCCGCAGCCAAAGCCCTGGAACATGTCGGCGCAACTGTAGATGTTACCAATGATCCCAAACTGATTGCCCAAGCCGATAAAATCGTCTTTCCGGGTGTCGGTGCCATGCGTGACTGTATGCAAGGCATGCATGAAGCAGGTATTGATGAAGTGGTACGCCATGCCGTATTCAATAAGCCTGTGCTGGCGATCTGTGTCGGCATGCAAGCCTTAATGCAACACTCGGAAGAAAATGGCGGTTCAGATGCGCTAGGTATTTTTGCCGGTGAAGTAAAGCGTTTCCCGGATATGGCCGGTTTAAAAGTGCCACACATGGGCTGGAACCAGGTGCATCAGGCAGACCCAAGCCATCCAATGTGGAAAGACATTGAACAGGATGCGCGTTTCTATTTCGTGCATAGTTTCTATGTTGAACCTGAAGACAAGAGCATTGTGGCAGCCACCTGTGACTATGGTTTAGAGTTCTGTACGGCGCTGCATAAAGAAAACCTGTTCGCTACCCAGTTCCATCCGGAAAAGAGTCATACTGCCGGTTTGCAGTTACTGAAAAACTTTGTGGAATGGGATATCTAAGGCTCTTCCAACTTATTTTAAAAAGCCCAGTTTCGACTGGGCTTTTATTTTGCCTAAAATACGAAAAGCGATTAAGCTGAATACAAACCAAGAAAACTATTGATGATTATGGAAGAGCAACTGCTTTACACCCTGCCCGGCAAAGAACAAATTCAGGCCTTCCCTTTATTTAAAAACCTTCCGATGCAACAGATTCAGGTAATTCACAGCCTGGAACAATGTCATGCTTTGGAAGCAGAATTAACACACTATGCTGTTCTGGGTTTTGACAGCGAATCCAAACCCACCTTTGAAAAGGGCGAAGTTGCAACCGGACCGCATCTGATTCAGCTGGCGACCTTGGACAAAGCCTACCTGTTCCAAATGAATGATGAGATTTGGGAATTTTTAAAGCCGATTTTTGCCAGCCGTGACCAGATTAAAGTTGGCTTTGGCTTAAAAAATGATGCCCATCTATTCCGTAAAAAAGGTATTGAACTAAACAGTGTGATTGAACTGTCGAAATGCTTTTCTGCTTTTGGCTTTACCAATCCAATGGGACTGAAAAATGCCATGGCACTTCTATTTCAGGTGAACTTTCCCAAAAGTAAAAAAACCAGCACCTCGAACTGGGCACGTAAAACGCTGACTCCTCAGCAGATTGACTATGCGGCTGCCGATGCCTATGCCCCGGTTTTAGTGTTTGAAGAATTACTGCGCTTAGGCTTGCTGCCCAAACATATTCCCAATACCACATTAAAGTTACGCATTCGCCCCAACAAAATAAAAGCTGCAACTCATGCTTAGAGATTTGCCAATACTTTGCTAAGATGGAACACAATGAATTCAATAAGATTGGGCAAGGAGCGAAAGCATGCTGATCATCCCTGCAATTGACCTGAAAGATGGCAAATGTGTCCGTTTAAAACAAGGCCGTATGGAAGACGATACCGTATTCTCTGACGATCCGGTTGCAACTGCACAGCATTGGGTCAATGAAGGCGCACGTCGCTTGCATTTGGTGGATTTAAACGGCGCTTTCGCAGGTACACCGATTCATAAACCTGTGGTTGAAGCCATTGCCAAAGCACAACCAGAGCTGCCAATTCAAATTGGTGGTGGTATCCGTTCACTGGAAACCATTGAACATTATCTGGATGCCGGTGTGTCTTTTGTGATTATCGGGACCAAAGCAGTTCAAAATCCTGAGTTTGTGGAAGAAGCATGCAAGAAATTTGCCGGCCACATCATTGTCGGTATCGATGCCATGAATGGCATGGTGGCAACCGATGGCTGGGCCAATGTCACAGATGTAAAAGCGACTGACCTTGCAAAACGTTTTGCTGATGCTGGCGTATCAAGCATTGTCTATACCGACATTGCACGTGACGGTATGATGCAGGGTGTAAACATCGAGCAAACTGTTAACTTGGCGACTTATTCAGGTCTTCCTGTGATTGCCTCTGGTGGTGTGACCAATCTGGATGATGTCCGTAACTTGAAAGGCCAGCCGGGCATTTTAGGTGCCATTACCGGTCGCGCCATTTACGAAGGCACACTGAACCTTCGTGAAGCGCAATTACTGTTAGATGAACAATCACTTTAATTCCGTGATGTATCTCCAAGAGGTCTTCGGACCTCTTTTTTATTTCTGATATTTTTAAAAATCACTTCCTGTGTAAGCATGTCCTATTTTCCCTCTTGCCTGAAAGCCAAAGCACCGCAACTTGCCTTAATTTTAATTACCCTGGTTTGGGGTGGCTCGTTTATCACCGTGCAATATAGCTTAAACTTTGCCAGCCCGATGTTTTTCGTCGGTTGCCGTTTTGCTGCTGCCATGTTGTTTGTCAGCCTGTTTTCCTGGAAGGATTTAACCGCAATCCAACTGAAAGAAATTGCCGCAGGAGCTGTCATTGGTCTGGTGATTGCGCTGGGTTATGGCACGCAAACCATTGGACTACAAAGCATCAGCAGCAGTGAATCGGCTTTTTTAACCGCGCTGTATGTACCTCTGGTGCCGATTCTTTTATGGCTATTGTTCCGTAAAACCCCGCAATTCATGACCTGGTGTGGCACAGTGCTGGCCTTTTTAGGTCTGGTCTTTTTAACCGGAAATGGGTTTGGTGCAATCCAGCTGAGCTTTGGTCAGATCATTACCCTCTTGGGTTCAGTCGCTATTGCGATGGAAATTATTCTGATCGGATTTTTTGCCGGTAAAGTCAATGTCCGCCGTGTCACCGTGATTCAACTCGGCTTTGCCTCGATTTTTGCTTTTTGCATGATGCCTTTGGCTGGTGAAAGCTGGAATCCAGTTTTTTCCTGGCCTCTGGTGATCATTTTAACTGGCTTAGGTTTTGCTAGTGCCGCCATTCAACTGGTGATGAACTGGGCACAACGTGCAGTCGACCCTGCGCAAGCTGCCATCATCTATTCCGGTGAGCCAGTTTGGGCAGCTTTAATTGGTCGTATTGCGGGGGAGCGTTTGCCCTTACTGGCCATCCTTGGTGGGGTGTTGGTGGTTTTAGGGGTCATTGTCAGTGAATGGAAACCGAAGTTTTTGAAGAAAAATAAAGAAGTGAATCCTTAAAAGATCTCTTTCTGCTGAATATTTCTCTAAAGAAAATTCCTCATCTTCCAGGAGCGGTTAGGAAAGGTTAATTTCAAGAGCACGAGAAATTCGAATTTTTCACTGAAAATATTGCCCTCTCCCCAATCCTCTCCCACAGGGAGAGGAAGAATCATTATCGGTTTTTGTGGAAGGAAAGAGATATTTAAAACGACACCATCTTCCCCGGATTAATCAACGCACCCAATCCATAGGCGCTTTTTGCTACCGGAATGACCACGGGTGCCAGTGCACGACCAAACAGAATATCCTGATGATGAATACGGGTCAGCATATTAAAGTCATCCGCTTTGCCACAGAAATCATCAGCAATCGCCTTACCGATACGTACCGTTTGCGCCACGCCATGACCGCTCCAGCCCTGTACGGCATAGATGGGGAATTTGTTACCAAACTTACGGCTATCTGCCGCGCCATTCATGGTCAGGTCAGTGGTTCCACTCCAGACAAAATCCAGCTCGACACTTTTTAACTGCGGAAATACATGTTGAATCCGGCCCAATAAATACTGATGGGTTTTTTCAGGATTCCAGCATGAACCTGTCCCCTCCCCACCAAACAGCAAGCGGTTTTGCGATACACCACGATAATAGTCGATCTGGAATTGCGTATCATAGACAGGTGCATCTGTTGGTAATAATTCTTTTAAATCAAATTCTAATGGAGCTGTGGTACAGACATAGGTATAGAACGGAATCGTGGTCTGATTATTCTTTTGCAGCAACTTAAAGGAGGCATGATGCACCCCCATCACCACACTTTTACGGGCTTTGATCACGCCACTGGTGGTGGTCACATAAATACCATCTTCCCGTTCTTCTACTACAGTGACTTCAGTTTGCTCATAGACTTTGCCGCCATTTTTACAGAAACCATAAATGAGACCGCGGTTTAAAGCCAGGGGATGAATATGTCCACCCAGAGCATCCAGCAAACCACCACAATAATTGTCAGAGGCAATGTGTTCTTTCAGCTCATGCTTGCCCACTACTTGAGTATGGGCCTCACCCAAAAACTTGCGTGCATCGGCACCTTGAGTTAAACCAACCAGATGCCCTTCATGTACGGCAGCGGTGATATGGCCACGTTTACGCTGCAAGTCCAGATTGTATTGGTCTGCAATCGAATCAATTAAGGACATCGCTTCGGTTGAGGTAAAGTGCCAGAGTTTTTTGGCATCTGCATAACTGAAATGTTCAATCATTTCTGCCGCTTCCCAACGTGCCAAGCCTGGGGTCAATTGCCCGCCATTTCTTCCAGAAGCCGCACTGCCAATCCGGTTTTTCTCGACCAGAACCGTCTCCACCCCCTGCTCAGACAGATGTAAGGCCGTCGAAGCACCCAGCAAGCCGCCACCAATCACCACCACATCACATTCAATATCGGCACTCAAGGCATCAAACTGGTGCCATTGTTCCAGTGAACTTTCATAGTAATTCGCAGGATGCCCAAATGCACCATGCTTTGGATTAATCCAGTTCCATTCCTTGCCACTTTGCTGGTTTATGCTGGCTTTAAATTCTACGTCATTTAAAAATACTGGCTTTTGTATATTCATGTTCACTCTTCCCATCTTCAATTCATTTCAAAATTTGCGGCAATCTTTTAGTAGGCATTGCCAATCACAATGTTTTGCTTTTTCAGTTTTTTGTACAGGAAGATCACAATCCCGACAGACAGCCAGCCACAACCAAACAACAGTGCGGAACGCTCCAGGTTGAACCATAAACACATGATCACGCCGACCGAAATAAACGGTAAAATCAGGTTTAAAAAGATATTTTTCATCCCGTGGCGTTGCTGCTCACGGACATAGAATTTGACGAAAACTGAAAAATTGACTGCGGTAAAGGCAATCAAGGCCCCGAAACTAATCATGCTCACCACAGTTGCCAGGTCAAGGGCGATGGCCGTCAGAGAAATCAAACCAACCAACAGTACTGCATAAAGCGGTGTACCTAATTTGCTGTGAACTTGCCCAAAAGTTTCTTTATGAAAAATACCATCTTTACCCATAATATGAATCAGACGGGATGCACTGGCATGGGTTGCCAGACCTGAAGCAAAGGTATTCATAATTTGTGCACACAAAAATACCGACTGGAACAATGCTCCACCGACATACAGCACAATTTCAGGCAAGGCTTCATCCGGGTTGTTAAAACGGACATTGCTTGGAAAATAGAGTTGAATAAACCAGGATGCCGTCAGGAAAATGATACCGCCTGACAGTGTAGTGAGCATCACCGCACGTGGAATGGTTCGTTTCGGATCTTGAGTTTCATGCGACATGGTGGTCACCGCATCAAAGCCCAGAAATGAAAAGCACAGGATGGATGCCCCTGCAATCAAGGGTAGGATGGAGCTGTCACCATTAAATAACGGCGCAAGAGTCAACACATGCTCATAACCTTGTCCCTCACCTACACCGCGAATCACCAGATAGATGAATAGCACCATCAGTAATAAAGGTGCGATCACAAAGACCAGACTGAGATTGGCAAGGAAATTAATGCGGAAACAGTTAATGAGTGTGACCAGGCCTGCAAACAGCGTGACCCACATCCAGTAAGGTACGCTGGGAATAACCGCTTCCAGATAAATCCCGGCCAACAAGGCATTCACTAAAGGCAGCAAGATGTAGTCGAGCAAGGAACACCAGCCCACAAAGAAGCCAGCTTTGGCTCCACAAGATTCTGCGGTGTAGGTATAGGCAGAACCGGGTTTTTCAGTTTGCCGGCTAAAGCGTGCATAGCTAAATGCAGTCAGCAGCATCGCCACCAAGGCAAAAATATAAGCCAAGGGTACCCGGCCATCGGTGATTCCGGACACAATACCAAAAGTATCAAACACCACCATTGGGGTCATATAGGCCACACCAAGGATGACGACTTGCCATAACGACATTTTTTTGAAAGAGACTTGTGTTTTCTCCATAGCTGTCACCTGAACATTATTTATTTGAGTTATTTGTTCATTTGCAACGACTATGCCATATAATAAAAAATAAATATTTAATCTTGGTACGAGTAAATGCCAAAGTACAGTCTAGAAACTCGAAAAGCAGCCATTCAAATGTATAAAAAAACTGATTACAAAGTTGCAGTATGCAAAGAATTTAACATTTCTCGTGTGACACTGGATGCATGGATCAAGCTGGAAGAAGAAACCGGAGACTTACTGCCAAAACCGGCAAAAAACCGCGGTGCACCGAGTCATATTAAAGACTGGGATGAATTTCAAGTGTTTGTAAAAAATACAAAATTTAAGAATATTAGCGACCTTGTAATATTATTTGAGCAACGTTTTGGCTACGCAGTTTCGTATGCGGTTTTGGTGCGCGCAATTCATGTTTTAGGACTACGCCGCCGTCGCGGTCGATTTTATTCTTAAGCCTAAAACCCGTCTAAATTAAAATAAAAAAAGAAATTAAATTTATATAAATAAATGTACATTAATGTAAAGTTATTTTATTAAAAATGTAAACTATAAATATTAAAAAAGTAAAACTATTAAAATAAAAAAGTAAATTTTAAATATTAAAAAAGTAAAGTAGATTAACTAAAAAAGTATGCTATAAAAGTTAAAAAGGTAAACTGATTTTTTACAAAAGA
>WARP01000162.1_pt1 | contig 40583 bp, 36 predicted proteins | sample 4769151 | NCBI WGS metagenome assembly WARP01 (sample SAMN08893023, study PRJNA449175) | gut metagenome | isolation source: rumen sample fed with dry roughage | host: cow | place: India: Nagpur | collected 2016
TAGATTGCAAAAATACTAAAACTTTCTTTTGATTCAAAACATTTGTCTTCAAATTCTATAAATATCTCTTTAGATTCTATTAAATTATAATCAAAACCCATTTTTAATGTGCATAAATTCAGATATATAATTATATATTTTATACTTAGAATCTTTTTACCTAACTTTGCAGACTATTTTACTATGGAAAAACAAAAGACAATAAAGAAAGAGTTAATTGTAAGTGGCAAAGGATTGCATACTGGCAAAGAGGTAAATGTAAAAATATTGCCCTCACTTCCTAATACTGGTATTGAGTTTATTAGAACTGATATTGACTCATATCCAATTATACCTGCACTTGTTGATTATATAACAGATACTTCTAGAGGGACTACTATTGAAAAAGACAATGTAAAGATAAGTACAATAGAACATCTTATGGCAGCTCTTTCATATTTTGGAATTGATAATGCCAAAATAGAATTAGATGCTCCTGAGGTACCAATATTAGATGGTAGTTCAAGAATTTGGGTAGAGGAAATTAAATCAATTGGCGTTGAAGAACTTCAAAGTACTAAGAATTTCTATTATATAAAGACCCCTATTGAGTATTCAATTCCTGAAAAAGGAATAGAGTTAAGAGCTATACCATATAATGGATTTAAAGTGGAGGTTTGTATTGACTTTAATTCAACAGTATTAGGTGTACAAACTCATAAGATAGATTCACTAAAGGATTTTGATAAAGAGATTGCTCCTTGTCGTACCTTTGTATTTTTACACGAGATAGAAGTATTGTTAAAACATAATCTAATTAAAGGTGGAGATATTGATAATGCTTTGATTTTTGTTGAGAATGAATTAAGTGATGGGCAGAAAGAAAATCTTGCTAAAGCATTCAATAAGGATGCAAGTCTTATAAAGACAGAGAAGGGTATAGTAAATAATATTGAAAAAAGATTCGAAAACGAACCAGCCAGACATAAATTATTAGATTTTATTGGAGATATAAGTTTGGTTGGAAGACCTATAAAAGGTCATTTTATTATTAAAAGACCAGGGCATTACGCCAATTCAGAATTTTCAAAACTAATAAAACAAAGAATTATGGAAGAGTTAAAAGGAGCTCCAATCTATGATCCTAATCAGGAGCCAGTATTAAATATTAATGACATCAAGAAATTACTTCCTCATCGTTTCCCAATGCTTTTGGTTGATAAAATAATTGAAGTTGGAAGTGATTATGTAATAGGTTTAAAGAATGTTACAGGTAATGAAGATTTCTTTAATGGACATTTCCCTGATGAACCAATTATGCCAGGCGTATTAATTGTAGAGGCTATGGGACAAGCAGGAGGAATACTTGTATTAAAGGATTTGCCAGATCCAGAAAACTATTCAACCTATTTTATGAAGATTGACGGAGTTAAGTTCCGAGCCAAAGTTGTACCAGGAGATACTCTATTGTTTAAATTGTTTTTAACAGAGCCAGTGCGTAGAGGAATTGTAAAGATGAAGGGAGAGGCTTATGTTGGAAACAAAATGGTAATGGAAGCAGAGTTAATGGCACAAGTTGCAAAAACTAAATAATAATATAAATGAATCAACCCTTAGCATATATACATCCAAATGCCAAAATTGGTAAAGATGTGATTATAGAACCATTTGTGGTTATTTACGAGGATGTGGAAATAGGTGATGGCTCTTGGATAGGACCTCATGTAACTATTTTCCCTGGAGCGAGAATTGGAAAGAATAATAAGATATTTCCTAATGCTTCTATTAGTGCTATTCCTCAGGATTTGAAGTTTTCTGGAGAAGAGACAATTACAGAGATAGGGGATAATAATATAATTAGAGAATCAGTTACAATTAATAGAGGTACTAAAGCCTCAGGAAAGACTAAGATAGGTAATAATAACCTAATTATGGCTTATTCTCATATTGCTCATGATTGTATTATTGGAGATTCTTGTATTTTAGCAAATAATGCAACCTTAGCAGGACATATAGAAGTTGGAGACTTTGCAATTATTGGAGGTCTAAGTGCTATTCATCAGTTTTCTAAAATAGGCTCTCATACTATTCTTATGGGAGGTTCATTGGTAGATAAGGATGTCCCACCTTTTATTAAAGGAGCAAAATTCCCTCTAAGATATTCAGGTGTTAACTCATTAGGATTAAGCAGAAGAGGATTCTCTCAGGAAACCATTAATTTAATTAAAGATTATTATAGGATAGTTTTCCAATCAGGATTAAATTATTCTCAAGCATTAGAGAAGCTAAAGACATTGGAGAATACACCTTGTTTGGAAGAGATAATTGGTTTTATTGAGAAGTCAGATAGAGGATTAATTAAAGGATATGTTGATTTAAAAGATGAATAAAGCAATTAAGCTTTAATCTTTTTCTTCCTTTTTAGATTTACGGATAATGAAGATATCTTCATTATCCTTTTTCATTATATATTTCTCCCTTCCATACTTCTCAATCGCTTTAATATCGGTCTTTAGCCTATGAGTGTTAATGCTATCGTTTTTAATTTCTCTTTCAAAAAATTCCTTTCGATTCTTCATAGCCTTGTATTGTGAATGTACCTTATAAGAAAAGATAATACTATTTTCACTAAGTAATAATAAGAGTATAAAGCCTACAAATATCAGGAAATATCGATTAATTAAAAATCGAATAATCTTTTTGTTTCTATCAATAGGTAGGCGGAACTTCATTATATAATCTTTTTATCGTATAAATCAATTAATGATTCACCATTAGTAAGCCAATAAGTATTTAAACCCATCTTCTTTGCTCCTTCTATATGATGAAGAGTATCTTCAATAAATAGAGTCTCTTCTGGAAGAATTCCTGCATCATTACATACCCATGAGAAACTTTCACTATGTGGTTTTCTCCTTTTAATCTCATTTGATAAATAAGCCTTACTGAAAAGAGTCTGGAAAATATCAAATCCAAATTCTTTTGTAAGGGTTTCTCTCAAATAGTTTACATGTAATTCATTAGTATTGCTATAAAGAAAAAGTTTGTATTTAAGCTTTAAGATTCCTAGCAATTGAATCCTTTCCTTTGGAAGGTCAAGTATCATCGAATACCATGCATTATCTATTTGACTATCGCTTAAGTCCATCTTAACTAACTCTCTAATTCCATCTCTAAATTCTTCAATACTACATTTCCCCTCTTCAAACCTATCTATAATATCTACTTGATTCTTTTGTGTATAAATTTTATCAAAATCCTTTACTCCATAAGAAGCAAAGGACTCTACAAGTCTGTTATAATCTACATTGAGGATTACTCCTCCAAGGTCTAATATTATATTCTTATACATTATTATACTGCTAAATTAGTTTTTAAAATGATTCCAGCCCCTTGCTCTTAGTTCAATGGTAGTATCTTGAGGTGTTACAAGATTTCTTCCAAGAGAAATATCTGTAATATGACCTATGATGCTAATATTCTGATTACTTTTGCATTTTTCGTAATCCTTTTGGTCTATAGTAAATAATAATTCATAATCCTCTCCTCCATTCAAAGCTCCAACATCAGGCATAATATTAAATTCCTCAAGAGTCCTGGCAGATTCAAAATCAATAGGGAATTTATCTATATAAAGCTCACATCCTACTTGAGAATTATTACAAATATGAAGAGTTTCACTCGCAAGTCCGTCCGAAATATCAATCATTGAAGTAGGCATTATCCCATTTTCTTCAAACCATTCTATAGTTTCTCTTTGGGCTTCGGGTTTTAGTTGTCTTTCCAATATATATTCATAAGCTGAAAAGTCAGGTTGAATATTAGGATTAGCTAAAAAGCCAGCTTTCTCTCTTTGCAAGACTAATAAGCCAGCATAAGCTCCGCCTAAATCACCAGTAACACAGATTAAATCATTTACTTTTGCTCCGCTTCTGGTAACCATCTTTTCCTTTTCTACCTCTCCAATAACTGTAATGGAAATAAATAAGCCAGAATTTGAAGAAGTAGTATCTCCTCCTACTAAGTCAACATTATATTTTTCGCAAGCAAGGTGAATCCCTGAATAAAGCTCCTCTAAGGCTTGAAGAGAAAATCTATTGGAAACAGAGATTGTAACAGTAATTTGCTTAGGTCTTCCGTTCATTGCATAGATGTCAGAGAAATTTATCACACATGCCTTGTAGCCCAAGTGTTTTAAAGGAGTATAAACCATATCGAAATGAATACCCTCAACAAGAGCATCTGTAGAAACTAAAACTAATTTGTCCTTATATTCTAATGCGGCTGCATCATCTCCAATACCTAATATAGTAGATTGATTTCTAATTTCTCTCTTAGGGTTTAATCTGTCAATTAAACCAAATTCTCCTAATTCATCTAATTCTGTTCTTTCGCTCATCTCGTGTGTTTATTGTTTTAGTCTTAGAGTGCAAAGATACGATATTTATTCAAAAATAGAGATTGCCTTTTTTTCTTTCTATTTGCCCTTTTTCTTTGTAGCTCAGAAGAAATTTAACAAAAACAGGATAAATGGCGGTTTTTATAACATTTCGTAAGTTTTGATGTTAATTATTCCCATCTCCATAAGGGCTTGTAGTTTTAATATTTGAAGATAGTTGTAATGACTCCTACGCTATTTCTAAAGGAAACGTTAATTACTCATAATATTTTCCTTGTTTTAAGGGAAAACAAGTAGAGATTTAGATGTTTTGGAAATAAATCAACTCTTTTTTATTTTTTCCTTACTCTATTTTTATTTTTATCAAACAAAAATTCAAGCGAATAGCTGTTTTATGAGAATAGAATTTGATTCCATGAAAATAGAATCAAATTCTATTTTGCTGTAATTTGATTCTACGGAAGCAAAACTAAGGTTTATGCAACAGAAACCAAGAAATCGTTTCTTAATATTAACAGTTTGTTTTATGACCAATAACTCAGAAGTATTGAGGATAAAAGTCTAATGAGGAAATAAATTCGTTACGTATAAAACATATATGTTTATTTTCAAAGTGTTGATTTTTACTATATGTTTGTATAATATATGTGTGGGATTGTGGTTATTAGAAATTTTTGACGTATCTTTGCAGATTATTATAAACATAAACATAAGAATGACGTTTAAAGAATTGGGCATTAGTCCAGAAATCCTTAAGGCCATAGAAGAGATTGGCTTTCAAAACGCAATGCCCGTTCAAGCGGAAACAATCCCCGTTTTATTAGAAAAAGATGTAAACCTTGTCGCCTTAGCACAAACAGGAACAGGAAAAACTGCGGCTTTCGGTTTGCCACTAATTCAGAAATTGAATTATAAAAACCAAGATACAGAGGTGCTTATACTATGCCCTACAAGGGAACTATGTATCCAAATAGCTAATGATTGTAAGAATTTTGCAAAATATATAGATGCTTGCACAATACTTCCAGTTTATGGTGGTGCAAGTATTGATACGCAGATTAGAACGCTTAAAAAAGGAGTTAAAATTATAGTTGCAACTCCTGGAAGAATGAATGACTTAATTAATAGAAGAAAGGTTGACTTCTCCAAGATTAAATATGTAGTATTGGATGAGGCTGACGAGATGTTGAATATGGGATTTAAGGAGGACTTAGATGCAATCCTAAGTCAAACCCCTTCTGAGAAAAGCACATTATTATTCTCTGCAACAATGCCAAAAGAAGTTGAGGCAATTGCAAAGAATTATATGTACGAGCCAGTAAGAATACAAATAGGTTCAAGAAACCAAGGCTCGGATAATGTTAAGCATTTTTATTATTTAGTTCATGCTAAAGATAGATACCAAGTATTAAAAAGAATTGCTGACTATAATCCAGATATATATAGTATAGTTTTTTGTAGAACAAAGATTGAAACCCAAGATGTAGCAGATATGCTTATCAAGGATGGATATAGTGCAGATTCTCTTCATGGAGACCTTTCTCAAGCACAGAGAGACCATGTAATGAATAGATTTCGTCATAGAAATATTCAAATGTTAGTTGCAACCGATGTTGCAGCAAGAGGCTTAGATGTAAATGAGCTTACTCACGTAATAAATTATAATCTACCTGATGAATTAGAACAATATGTTCACCGTTCAGGTCGAACAGGAAGAGCTGATAAGCAAGGTATTTCAATTGCAATTTTAAATTTAAAAGAGAAATACAAAATCAGAGAAATTGAACGCCAAATAAAGAAAGAATTTACAAAGGCAGAAATTCCAACTGGTAAGGAGGTTTGTGAAAAACAATTATTCCACCTTATCGATAAGATTGAGAATGTTGATGTAAACTACAAAGAGATTGAAAGCTTTATTCCTGAGATTATGAAGAAGCTGGAATGGATGGATAAGGAAGAGCTTATAAAGAAATTTGTTTCTTCTGAATTTAACCGTTTCTTAGAATATTATAGAGGAGCAAAGGATTTAACAGTAGATGAATCCAGAGAAGGAAGAAGCAGAGATAGAGATGGAAGGGATAGCAGAGATGGAAGAGATAGAAATAAGAGTAAGAGTGGAAAATTCCAAAGGTTATTTATAAGTCTTGGACATAAGGATAAGGTAGTGCCTCAAAGAATAATCGGAATGATTAACGATTATACTCAAAACCGAAATATTGAAATAGGAAAGATCGATATACTTGATAATTTCTCCTATATTGAGGTGTTGGAATCTAATGTAAAAGATGTAATTGAAGCTTTTAAAGATCAATTTGTAAAGGGAAGACCTATTACAGTTGAAATAGCAGAGGCAAAAGCTCCATCGTCGTCTCGAAGAGGTGGTTCAAGGTCATCTTCATCTTCAAGAGGAGAAAGAAGCGATAGAGGAGATAGAAATGACAGAGGGGGAAGAAATTATAGTAGAGACAGCAGAGATAGTAGAAATAGTAGAGATAGTAGAGGCGGCAGCAGAGAAGGTGGAGATAGAAGAGAGAGAAGAGATAGTGCAGAAAGAAAAAGAAGAAGATAGAAAAACAAATAAAATAATTTAGATTATGATTTTAGCACCATCATTATTATCTGCCAATTTTGGTTCCTTGGATAAGGATATTGATATGATTAATAATAGTATGGCAGATTGGTTTCATATAGATGTTATGGATGGAGTCTTTGTACCAAATATTAGTTTTGGTCAGCCAATAATTAAACATATTGGCAAATTAGCGAAGAAGCCCCTTGATGTTCATCTAATGATAGTTGATCCTGATAGATATTTTAATGATTTCAAAAGTCTTGGTGCTGATATTATAACAGTTCATTACGAGGCTTGCACTCATTTGCATCGCTCAATCTCTTCAATAAAAGCTTTAGGAATGAAGGCTGGAGTTGTATTAAATCCACATACTCCAATTTCAGTTTTAGAGGATATTATTATTGAATGTGATTTAGTATTGCTAATGAGTGTTAACCCTGGTTTTGGAGGTCAAAGCTTTATTGAGAATACCTATAATAAGATTTCAAAACTAAAGGAATTAATCCTAAGAAGAAATCCTGAGTGTTTAATTGAGGTTGATGGAGGAGTAGGATTAGGTAATTATAAGAAGTTAATTGATTGCGGAGCAGATGCCCTTGTTGCAGGAAATGCAGTCTTTTCTTCTGAAAATCCTATTGAAACAATAAAGCAATTCAAATCCTATTAAGCAATGAAACTATTCTCTTTTCTAAGTTCGAAACCAAAACATTTAGATAAGGATATTGATTTAAGCGTTTTGGAAAATGATCTTCATTCCCACCTTATCCCAGGAGTAGATGATGGGAGCAAGAGTATTGAAGAGAGTATTGAATTAATAAAGGGATTAAAAAGCTTTGGATTTAAGAAATTAATCACAACCCCCCACCTCTTTTATAATAGCTTTCCCGAGGGTATAGGTGTATTAGATACCAAGTTGGAAGAATTAAAGAAAGCAGTAAAAGAAAATAATATTGATATAGAGCTTGAGGTCGGATGCGAACTAATGCTGGACGATGAAGTAAAACAAAGAATAGCAGACAAAGAGATAAAAGCCTTCTCAGATAATTACCTTCTTTTCGAAATTCCTATGCATAACGAAGTTTATGGTCTTGAGAATTGGTTGTTTGAACTCCAGTTAGAAGGCTATAACCTTATTATTGCCCATCCCGAAAGATATTCTTATTTCTTTAAGAATAAAAAGAAGATTGAAGAAATTAGAGATAGGGGAGTACTTATGCAATTAAATACAATTTCACTTTCAGGCTATTATGGCAAGGATGTTATGGAAAATGCCCAATGGATGGTTGAGAATAGATTAATAGATTTAATCGGAAGCGATTGTCATGGTCAAAGACATATAGATGCTTTAAAAAACACTTTAAGAAATCCCTATCTAAAGAGATTAATCGATTCAGGGGATTTGAAGAATAACACATTATAGAATAAAAGTAAAAGAATAAGATATGGATAATATATTTGCAATTTCACCTATTGATGGAAGATATAGAAAACAAGTTGATGAATTAAAGGATTATTTCTCAGAATATGCCCTGATTAAATACAGAGTAAAGGTAGAGATAGAGTATTTTATATCTCTTGTGGAATTAGGAATAGAGCAGTTAAAGGATTTTGATAAGAGTAATTTCGAAGCAATAAGAGATATTTACAGGAATTTCTCATTGGAGGACGCCTTGGAAGTAAAGGAAATCGAAAAGGTAACTAACCATGATGTAAAGGCAGTTGAGTATCTTATAAAAAGAAAATTTGATAAATTAAATCTTCAAAATCATAAGGAATTTATTCATTTTGGGCTTACTTCTCAAGATATTAATAATACTTCAATTCCTCTTACTCTTAAGGATTGCCATGAGAATATTCTAATGCCTTTAATTAATGAAGTAGTGGAGTTAATCCAAGATAGAGCAGATGAGTGGAAAGATATTCCAATGCTTGCACATACTCATGGACAACCTGCTTCTCCAACCATTCTTGGCAAGGAATTAAAGGTTTTTGTATATAGACTTGAACAACAATTAGCTTATTTTGCATTTATTCCTTTTGGAGCTAAGTTTGGAGGAGCTACTGGAAATTTCAATGCACATAATATTGCTTATCCAGAGATTAATTGGGTTAGATTTGCTGATAATTTCTGTGATAAATTAGGTCTTGAAAGACAGAGATACACAACACAGATAGAGAACTACGATAATATGGGTGCTTATTTCGATACACTAAAAAGAATAAACACTATATTAATTGACTTTTCAAGAGATATCTGGGCTTATATCTCGATGAATTACTTTAAACAAAAGATTAAAGAAGGAGAGGTTGGCTCTTCGGCAATGCCACATAAGGTTAACCCAATTGATTTTGAAAATGCAGAAGGAAATCTTGGAATGGCTAATGCAATCTTTGAACACTTAAGTCTTAAACTACCTATTTCAAGACTTCAAAGAGACCTAACTGACTCTACAGTTACCAGAAATCTTGGAGTTCCAATTGGTCATACAATTATTGCATTGCGTTCACTTATCAAAGGAATTAATAAGATTATCCTTAATGGGGAAGCTCTGAATAATGATTTAGAAGAAAATTGGGCAGTAGTTGCTGAGGCTATTCAAACCATTCTTCGTAGCATTAATTATCCTAATCCTTATGAGGCATTAAAGGAATTAACTCGTACAAACGAGAAGATTAATGCTCAAACAATATCTCGTTTTGTGGATGGATTAGATATTCCAAAGGAGATTAAAGAAAGAATGAAAACAATTAGACCTGATAACTACTTAGGGGTATATGGAGAATAAAAGGTTTACATATTTATTTATTAAACCTTATATTGGCAATCTAATTCTTTATTTTCTATTAGTTTGCCTTGCTACCATTTTCTCTATATCTTCAATTCTCTCTGCTTCCAATTTCCTGCAAATTCTTTTTCAGGATGGTTTGGGAGATAGCTCTAATAATATTGTAAATATATCCCTATTAGAGGAAACCCTAAATAATATATATGCAAGTATAATTGTTTATGGTAAGAAAACAGCTCTTTTAATATTTGGAGGGCTTATTTTTCTTATCTATTTATTCAAGGATATCTTTACGTATCTTGCTTCTTATTTGATTTCTTCAACAAGAAATAGGGTAGTGCGTAATATTCGCAATTCGCTATTTGACAAATACCAAGAACTGCCTTTTTCTTATTTCTCCTCACATCGTAAAGGAGATTTAATATCCAGAATAAGCAATGATATTATTGAATACGACGAGAATGTTTTAAAGTCAATTCAAAGTCTAATTCAGGGAATAATAATAGTAGTACTTTATTTACTAATACTTTTCTATATCGATTATTCTTTAACACTTACTGTTTTGATAATGTTCCCAATTCTTGGAGGATTGGTTTCTTTTATTAGCAGAAGACTTAAACAAAGCTCAAAACATCTTCAACAAAAGAACTCAAACCTAATATCTATTATCGAGGAAACAATATCTGGGCTTAGGATAATTAAATCTCATACTGCAATTGAGCATGTAAATAATAAATTTATCCAATTTAATAATTCCTATACAAGGCTAAGGAACTCAATATATAGAAAGGTTGACCTTGCCTCTCCTTTTAGTGAGTTTATGGGCAATATTATGATTATTGCAATTCTAATAATAGGTAGCAAGAATATACTTTCTTTAACTCCAAGTCTTAGCCCTGAGATATTTATAGTATACCTTATACTCTTTACTTTAATTATTAAACCAGCCAAAGATATTCCTACTTCTTTCTTTAACCTTAAAAAAGGTAGAGCGAGTGTAGAAAGATTTGTGGAAATACTAAATGTTAAGGATGAAATTATAGAGCCTAAGGAAAGGAGTGGATTTAGTTTCGAGAAATCAATTCTATTTAAAGACCTAAGCTTTTCTTATGTAAAGGATGAGGAGGTTTTGAAGGATATTAATATTGAATTTGAAAAGGGTAAGACAACTGCAATTGTTGGAGCTTCGGGAAGTGGTAAAAGTACTATTATAAATCTAATTCCAAAGTTCTATCAGCCAACTAAGGGTGGAATTTATATTGATGGAATAAACTTAAAGGATATTCATTCTCTTGATATTAGAGATAATATTTCTATGGTAACTCAGGATACCATACTTTTCAATGATACTATTTTCAATAATATAACCTTTGGAAGAGATTACCCTTACGATGAGGTGGTTAATGCTTCCAAGATTGCTTTTGCTCATGAATTTATCGAGAAACTTCCACAAGGATATAATACTATGATAGGCGATATGGGGCAAACTCTTTCTGGAGGTCAGCGTCAAAGGCTTAGTATTGCAAGGGCTGTACTCAGAAATTCCGAAATACTTATCTTGGACGAAGCAACTTCTGCATTAGATACACAAAACGAGAAGCTTGTTCAAAAAGCCATATCAAATATCTCTAAAGACAAGACAACAATAATTATAGCTCATAGACTATCCACAATAGTTTCAGCAGACAAGATAATTGTAATGGATAAAGCCCAAGTAAAAGAAACCGGCACCCACCAAGAATTATTAGAAAAAAAAGGAATCTACCACAACCTCTGCACCCTCCAATCGATATAATCTTAGATACAAACTAAGTTATTTTGAATTTAGACTTAGATATTTTGAATTTAGACTTCCTCTTTATAAATTTAGACTTAGATATTATGAGGTCGAAATGCCATCTCGTCTCCATGAAATGGCATTTCGTCGCTTCGAAATGGCATTTCGTCGTCGCCAAATGCCATTTCGATATGATAATAAAGGCCTCTAAATTTATAGACAAGAAGTCTAAGTTTAAAATAAAGGCTTCTCCTTTCACAAACAAGAAGTATTATTTAGAAATCTCTTGATTCTCTTTGTTTGCTTTGTCTTCTTCGAATTGTTTTAGGTTTCTTTTGTTTGAATTTAGATATAAGATTCCTGTGTAGAGGTAGAATATTGGGAAGAATCTTATTGTAAAGGGTTTTCCTAAGTCTTTTGCGAATTGATTATAAAAATTTATATCGCTGTAATAGGAGTACAACATAAAGATAAAAAATACTACAATAAAAAACTTATCCATCTTGATATCTTGCTTTACTATTCTAATAGGGTCAATTAGTGTTCTGTAAAACTTAATATGTTGCTTTGTAAATAAGAAAAAAAATGTAGTTATGCTGCTGAATACTAAGGTTAGAATTAAATCATATAAGTCAATATCAAATCTCATAGAGGAATAGTTTATTTTATTCTGGCGATGATTTTTTCGTCTTTTAGTTCTCTATACGCTCCTTTTCCTATCTTTCTTTGTACAGGGTGTTCGCTTTTTGATAGTTTTTCAGATAGGGCTAATGCATAAGGGTAAAGCTCTTGGCTTCTTTTCCCTATTTGTCTTAATGCCCAATTGACTGCTTTCCAAACAAAATTCCTATTATCGAAAGAATATTTCTCAATCAAAGGTAGGTATTTTAAAAACTCTTCATCCTTAATATCTTTCCTGCCTACCGCTAATCCTGCAATTAGTGCAAATGAGGTTCTGCGAATATATTCCTCCTGGCTTTTGCAGTACTCAAAGATAATGTCATCATAAAACTCTGTATAGCGAATAAGGTTATAACATGCTCCATCCACAATATCCCATGAATCGAAATCCGCAGCCCAAGTGTCTATCTCCTTTTTAGTGATTTTCTTCTTGTCGGCTATAATTGTGCTTAACATCTTAGCTTCGTGATAGTCTTCTTTCCAAAGTTCTAAAGCAAGGCTATGATTGGTCTTAATCTTCTTTGCAATATTTCTTAGTTCAGGAGATGAAATGCCAAGAATATTAACTGCCTTTACTCCAAAGTATTTTGATTTCTCTGCAATATCGTTATTGGCAATTGATTTTAAGTGCTTGATAATTTGTTTTGAACTATCCATGATTTTTTATTCTTTTCTTGTGTCAATCTCAAAGTAAATAGGGTAGTGGTCGCTTATCCCTCCTTGGTATTTATAGGATTTATAGGTGCTGAAAGGTATTGGCTTTGATAGTTTGGGGTTTGTATCTATCATATATAAAGGTATAAACACATGGGATATTGTGTCTCCTGTCTCTATTCTTTCCAATAAGGGTTTACTTACAAGAAACTGGTCGAAGCTTAGAATGTCGTTAGAATAAACATAGGAGCCAGTTTTGTTCTTGTTCTTAGTCATAAGATTTGTTAGAATAGGCTCGTTATCATTAATTCTCTTAGTTCTAAAACCTTCCACTACCGATTTATCCCAAGGGTTATCGTTAAAATCGCCCATAATAATAATATTAGCCTCCGTTGTGTCGGTAATTTCCTTTGCTCTATGGTAGATTTCTTCAAATATAGCCTTTCTAAGTGGTTTGTTCTTATCTCTATTTCGTCTTGAAGGGGCGTGGATTACAAATATATGCAATGGAACCTTATTCAAAAGTCCAAAGACATAGAGAATATCTCTTGTAGGTTCATCGATAATATAGTTTTCCTCTATTCTGATATTCTCGCTTGTTACTACTTTGAACTTATCTTTTCGGTAAATAAGTGCAACATCAATACCTCTAATATCTTTTGAGTCGTAGTGAACATATTCATAGCTGCCTTTTCTAAGAGGGGAGTCGAGGCAAAGTGAATTAAGTACTTGTTTGCCTTCAACCTCGCAAAGCCCTATTATTGCAGGCATATTTCCCTTGCCAATATCTATATAAAGCTTAGCCAAATCGTCTTTCTTCTTATTAAATCTATCCCATGTCCAGTGTCTTCCTGAGCTTGGGGTGAATTCATCGTCCAAAGTTGTGGAGTCGTTCTTAGGATAGAAGAAGTTTTCGCAGTTATGAAAGGCGATTATCTCTCTTTGTGCTTTAGTAAACAAGGGTAGTATCATGATGAATAATATTGAGAAGTATTTAGTTAAGCCATGAAAACCCATATCAACTATATTTTAATTTAGAAACCAATTCAATACTAAGTAAGCCTAAAGACCTACAAAAATAATGATTTGATTCCAATTTCATAGTATTAATTTCCATGGTTTGATTTGCAAAAGTACCAAAACTTAAAGATAAGACCAAGTAAAATAAAACATATTTAAAGATAAATCACATTAAAAAGGATTTTCGGTTAAAATATACTTGATGTTTTACTATTAAATATATTCTTTATGATTAATAATAATTACCTTTGCATTAGATTGTATTTATAATTGAGAATAATAATGAAACCATTTAGTATTTTAATTTATACCTTATTCATTTATTTAGCCTTTAGCTTATTTCCTATAAATAGTGTAGCTCAGGAATTAACTTACCATGATAAAGAAAAATTGAATGGAAGGATTGAGAGCATAATTGAAACTACTAAGTCAAGGGAATGGAAATATTTAATATTACCTATTCTTTATTATTCAGATTATTTAGAGAGTAAATATGATAGAGAAGGGAATTTAATTGAAAGAATAGGTGGATTGAATAATGTATTAGGACTTGAACATGTATTATATAAATATGATGAGAGGGGGAATAAAATATTGCGTAAGTCTTATTATGAAGGGAGCAAGGATACAATTTACTCAATATTCAAGTATGACTTAAATAATAATCTGATTTTTGACTCAAATTATTTGGATACAAGAATATATAAGTATGATGATAAGGGAAGGATGATTGAAATAAAAACTAATTTGTTTAATACTAAGACAGAAATAGCTTATAACAAAGAAGACAAAATTGATAGCGTAATAAATTATAGTAATGGGAAAATAAGCTCTATTCGTAAGTTTAAATATTTAAGTGATACAAATAAAACTATTGAAAGTGTCTATACAAATGATTTGCTATATAATCAGATTTTAAGCAAAGAAATAAAAATCTATCAAAGAGATACAATATTAATAGAGCAAATAAAGTATGAATATAATGAAGAAGGAAAGGAGATAGGAGTAGAGATTTCTAAATATGATAGTAAAAGAAGGTTAATTTACTTTGCATACCTTTCTGAAACAATTGCAGGTACTTGTAAATACATTTATAAATATAATGATAAAGATGAATTAATAGAAGTGATTTCTTATTTTAAGAATGACAGTCTCGCAGGTATTGAAAAGCTTAAATACAAATACGATAGAAAAGGGAATTGGATAAAAAAGAAAATCTATGATAAAAGCGGTTATACCATAGTAAAAAGAAAAATCAAATACTATTAATAACTACCATTTCCGACTCACAACTAAGGAGTTTAAAGTCATTAATGACCTTAATGACCTTAAACTCTTTACCCAGAAATCCTGCAAGACGAAGAACCGATTAAACTAATTACTAAATCAAATAATATCTTTTTAAAGTAATAATCTATTTTTGATACATTGTGGTATCAAATGCTACTTGTTTTAGAGCAAATAATCGTGGTGTATTGTCATTATTGCGAGCAGTATCTATGAAATTAGTGTCTAAAAAGAATGCTCCACTTAGTTCATAATGGGGATGTGGGAAAACAGGATTTCCAATAGGTATAAGTTTTATATTCCCTTTTGCATAATAAGGAGGTTGTAGATTTATACCCGCATACCTTGTTTCGTAAAATTCATTTCCTTCTCTATGCATAATATGTTCATGCCATCCACTTCCATATAAACTATTTATTATAAAGCTCTCATTTGAAACTTTATAAATAAAAGTTTTTACGTTATTTATATTTGTATTTACATTATCCCAATTTATATGATCCCAACTTCCCTGATATTCCCAATAATTGTTGAATAAATATCTTCCTCTCATATTTGAGTAATTACTTGGATTATCATTATCCCCCTCCTTACAAGAGGAATAAATCAAAGATATTGACGATAAAACAACTAAAACAAATAATATCTTTTTCATAATATATTATTTTGATTGATAAGGCATAGTATCATAGCTTATTTGTTTTAGAAAAAATGTTTTTACTGTGTCTGTAAAGTTTGTATCAGTGAAATAAGCTCCTTCAATTTCATAATGAGGATAAGGAAAAACAGGATTACCAATTGGCACATATATTATCTTACCTTTTGAATAATATGGATTGTAAAGACTACCATAATATGCAATATCTTTTTCGTAAAAGATATTCCCATCCTTATACATCCAAAAATCATAAATATAAGATCCTCTAGGGGCACTCAATCTAAAACTGTTTTTTGAAACTGAACTAATTTTTTTTGTATACCAAAGGAGATTATAATCAAGACTATCTCGACTTTCAGAAACAAGATATTTCCCTTCCATTTTTTTGGAAGAATACAAATCTATATTACTATTATTATCATCATCCTCCTCTTTACAAGAAGAATAAATCAAAGAAAACGATAATAGAACAATCAAAATTAAAAATATCTTTTTCATAATTAAAACCATATAAATGTTCTAATGTGTTTGCTACATTCTAGTATTATAAATTATTTGCTTTGCAAGCTAATAAGTAATCACAACATCCAATATTCTTTTCCCTCCAGCATTATCAATTGCTGAACTATATTTGTAATCTTCTGGCAAATATACAAATTCTCATTTATCTTTTAAAATGTATAGCCTAATGATAAGCTATATTCTCTAAATATTATTATACTGTAAAGGTCAGCTTCTATTCCAAGGGAGAAATGTTTATCAATCTTGTAGAAATAGGATAGAGATAATAGAAAATTATGTTTTATCTGTTCATTAACAGACCCTAACACGTATCCTGCTCCAATCTTAAAAGAATGCAAAGAGTTTTTATTAAGTAAATTATAATTCAAAATAAGATTATAAACATCTCTTCGTAGATATCTATCGTTATCATCTGTTTCGTTTGTCAAATTCCTAAATTTAAACTTTAAAAACCACTTATTATTATACCCCAACTCATAGGCTGGGATAAAGTTTAAAAAGCTATAACCTCCATTTATTGACATATTCAGTTTTGAATTATCCATTAATTGAAAAGTCTTGATTATTCCAATGCTTTCAGTTAAAGTATGAGTAAAAACAGACTTCTTCTCTTCTTGAGAATAAAGATTATAAGTAATAAGTCCCAAAAAGAGTAAAATAAATAATGCTTTTTTCATAATCATATTTCTTATGGTTGATAGTCTTTATGTTTAGTTCTATTCTGCAAATATAGTATTATTTCTTTTGTAATTATTAATTAGTGAGGAATTATTGTTTTTTAAATCAAGAAAGACGGAAATGGAATCAAGAGATAATAAAATGAAATCAAGAGATAAAGTTTTCTTTCTTGATTTTAATGTTACTATGGTAGCTACCATAGCAGTATTATGGTACCTACCACACGGGTGTTATGGTAGCTACCACACGAGCGTTATGGTAGCTACCATAATGTAGTTTTACAAAAATGGGTGATTTTGATAGGAAATAACGATTTCATTTCCTTGTATTTGCAAAGATAATACAAAAATCGGATAAATGATAAAAATTGTTCTTTTTTTGTTCTTTTTTATCTCTTAAAAGCTTAGATTTATTCCAAGGCTTGGCATAATTGGGAGTTGGTTTACTCTTTGGGCTGAGATTCTGTCGTAATAGAAAAGATTCTCTCTATTATACACGTTTGTAACACTTACATTTACTTCAAGTATTGTGTGCTTGCTAAGGGTAAAACGTTTCTTTGCTGATATATCGAATCTATGATAATCGGGCAAACGTTTAGAATTATAGGCTCCAAATATTTGTTTTAGTTCCCCATTTGTATAGATGTAATCGTAGTTAATGCCTGATTGGAAATCTAATAATTCTTGCCCCCCCTTGGTAGGAGTGTAAGGGAAACCAGAGCCGTAGTTCCATCTTAGGTTAACCTCCCAAGAGCGGTCTAATCCTAATTGATAGGAAAATAGTATGTTTACATTATGTCTTCTGTCGTAATGTGGAAAGTATTCCATTAATTCATCTTGTCGAACAACCTTGCCAAGAGAATAAACAGCCCAAAGATATAGTCTTTCATCATCATATTTCAAACTAATATCCATACCATAGGCCTCGCCATTCTCAATAGCATATTCTTTCTTAAGAAAATCAGGTTGGGGATTAATCCCATACTCGCTATGCTCTGGGTCGTCGTTATAGAATTTATGACGATTGATAGTTACAAGGTTTTCCATAGTTTTGTAATATCCTTCAATATTTAAGGAGATAAACCTTGTTAAGTCTATTTCTGTTCCGATAATTAAATGCTTTGACCTTTGAAGATAAGAATCTAATTCAACTCCACGGTGAGTTCTTGCAATATTCATTTCAGGAGTTATGGTCAAATAGCCAGTAAATAGATTAACTATATCTTGATCGCTCTTGGTATCGATAAAGGATTGGGAGTAAAGCCCCAATGCAGATTTAATTCTCCAAGAGTTTGTAATATTATATTTTAATGCAAGCCTTGGTTCGGGAATTAATTCCCCTATGGATGCAAAATAAGAAAGGCGGAAGCTTGGCTCATAAACCAGTTTCTTATAAATACCTTTATAAATAGTAAAAAGACCTAATTCAGTAGAATAATCTATCTCTTCCAAAGAGTTTACCTTAGTATTTGTTGTGTTGCCAATCATTTCAATACCATATTTGAATTGGTCTTTATTGAAATAGTTTGTTGTAGTTAGCCCAACATTAAACCCTCCTATATTACTACTCTTAGAGTCATCAGTTATTGTATTAAGCATATTTACAGTATAATCCGAATAGGCAAATACACCTTCTACAAGAGCTGAGGTGTTTCCTGGAGGAAGTATAACAAAATTACCTCCAATGCCAATATTTTGCCAATCGAAATTAGCAATACTTTTATATTGATTTACTTTGTCAGTATAATTAAATGCAAAAAGATTAATCTTAGTTCCTGTATTAGTGCTAAGAGTCATCTTTCCGTAAATATCGAAAAAGTCGTAAGGTAATGCCCCATCGATATAGGAATAAACCTTCTTAGAGCTATGAGAAAGATAGGAGTTCTTGGCAGTAATTAAATAGCTTAGTGATGTTTCGGAATTAGTATCTTCTTTAATGATTGGTCCTTCAAGTAATAGATTAGCACCAAAAGTACTTGCACCAATCTTCCCTTGAGTTTTTTTCTTATTCCCATCTCTTGTAGTAATATCCATAATAGAAGAAATTCTACCACCATATTTTGCACCAAAACCTCCTGTAAATACATCTGCATTACGGATAATATCTGTTTCAAAAACTGAAAAAAGACCAATGGAGTGGAAAGGGTTGAAGATAACCATACCATCTAAGATAACCTTGTTTTGAATTGCAGAGCCTCCTCTAATATAAAGCTGACCTCCTTGATCGCCAGTAAATACAACGCCTGGAAGAACTTGAATATATTGGGCTAAGTCAGCACTCCCTCCAACTGAGGGCATTTGTGTAATATCTTTAGCAGTGATTTTCTCAATGGATACTTGAGATTCTGTTCTTGCAGCCTGGCTTTGTGCCGAAACTTCAACAGCTCCTAAAAGTTTTGACTCTTCTTCAATTTGTATTTTTACATTTAATACCTGATCTTGGTTTAATTGAATCTCGATAGAGCTTTCTTTATAACCTATTGAGCCAGCCTTTAGAGTATGTTTACCAACAGGTACTTTAGAAATAACAAAATACCCATTAATATCCGTACTTGCTCCGTAATTTGTTTTAGGAATAACTACATTTGTGAAAATAACTGGCTCCCCTGTTTCGATATTATAAACAAAACCTCTAATAGTACCAGTTTGTGAAAATAGAATAATAGAAATAAGACTTAATAAAAGGCTTAGTATTCCTCTTTTAATCATTAGTATTTTTTATTAATGGGTTATTTTAAATATTAGTTCTTTAAGAAGGTCTCCATAGCTAAGGTTTTGACCACCTTCCATTCCCTTTGATTTCAAATCGTATTCTCTTAAAAGAGAAATAATCTGATATAATTTACCAAGGCTGTAAATATTTATTGCATTTCTGTAATCACGTGAAAAATTAGGATGACATCCAATAGCTTTAGCAATAGAGGCATCAGAATTGTCTTTTAGTTGTGCAACTATAATTAGTTTAAGAAAATAGGAGTAAAGGGTGGAGATAATAAGAGTAATGGGGTTATCCTTTTGGTTAGCATCGAAATAATTTATTATCTGATTTGCTTTAAGAATATCTCTTTTACCCAAAGAGGATTGAAGTTCAAAAGAATTATAATTGCGACTAATCCCAATAAATCTTTCAATATCTTTTCCTCCAATACTCGCTCCTGGCTTTATATTTAAAATTAGTTTGGATAATTCGTTTGTGATTTTCTCAAGATTATTTCCCAATGACTCTGATATAATATTTATTGCCTCTTGGTCTAAATTTAGTTTTTGACTCTTGGCATAATCGCTTATCCAACCTATAAGCTTATAGTCTGGAATCTTCTTGCTTTCAAAAACAACTCCTTTCTTATCAATAATTTTAATTAGATTTGCAGGGAACTTATTGTATTTATAGCAAATAACAAGAATAGTACTTGAAATAGGGTTTGAAAAATAAGATTCAAGTGAGGTGTATTCTTTTTTATCCATATCTTGAGCCTCCTTTATAATCACAAGGCGATATTGACTAATTAGGGGATATTGTTTTGAGTTATTTAATATAATCTCGCTATTTGTATCTTTCCCATAAGCCATAAAGAAATTAAAATCCTTATCAGCCTCATCCATTATATCTTCTTCAAAGCACTTGGTAAGCAAATCAATATAATAGCTCTCATCACCTGTTAAAAGATAGATAGGAGATATGTTCTTTGATAGTAAATCTTTTTTTATTTCTTCAAAACTCTTCTTCATTCTAATTGCGAAATTACAAAAAAAATAAATAGGGCTGAATCTATTTATTAAAAAAGACTCAGCCCTAAATTAATTCTTGATTAAAGTATTAGTAACTCTTAGAACCAATTCTGTCCATCGCACACCTAAAGCCTATCCATTCAGTGGATTTGTTTTGGTCAAGGAATCTTCTTTGTCCTGGAGATAAGTAATATGCTCTGTCTTTCCAAGAACCTCCTTTTACAACTCTTGCTTTATCGTCAATCATTGAGCTAACTCCATATTCATACATGTTATTAGAGACTGTTGGTCTTGGACCATCTTCTTCAAATTCGTCTTCAAACCCAAAATCATCACCCTCACCAGTATCTTCTCTCCATACTGTGGAAAGTTGAGAACGAAGGTCTCCATCCAAATAGTTAATATTATCAGCTTGTTTGTAATTTGAACGATTAATATTTTCAGCAACGGTTACCTCTCTATATGAAATTCTTCCTAAAGAGTCTTTCTCTGAAATCATCCCATCAGGGTCCAATACCTTTGTAACATATAAGTTTCCTCTAAATGGATTAATATCTTCAGCATCCATATTGGTCATAGGACGATAAACATCCATTGTCCATTCAGCAACATTACCAGCCATATTATAAAGACCATAATCGTTAGGGAAGTAGAAAGCAACAGGTGCTGTATATTCCCAATGGTCGTTCAATGCTCCTGCAACTCCCATAGCGTCTCCTCTTGAGCGTTTGAAGTTTGCTAACATTTGACCATAGTATTTCTTATCGTCTGTTCTTACTTGGTAACCATTCCAAGGATAAACTCTTCTTTCAATAACTCTTTCATCAAATGAATTGCCAATAAGAGCATAAGCTGCAAATTCCCATTCAGCCTCAGTTGGTAGACGGAATCTTGGTAATAGGATACCATCTTCCATCATTATCTTTCTAACACCCGATGAATTAAGATTTAAGTCTGGTTTTTCATCTAAAACAATACCTTCATAAAGTCCTGCTAAGTAAGCATCGGTATTAAATACATTATCACCTTGAGCATCTGGGTCAACATCCAAATAACCTTCGTCAATTAGAATCCTTTCGTTAACTCTATCAGTTCTCCAATTACAATATTCAACAGCTTGAATCCAGCTAACTCCTACAACAGGATGGTCAGCATAATTTGGATGACGTAAATAATAATCTACATAAGGTTCGTTATAAGCAAGCTTTGAACGCCAAACTAAAGTATCAGGCAAAGCCTTACTATAAACTTCTGGATAATCGTTACCATATACTCTATTCAGCCAATATAAATACTCTCTATATGCATGATTCGATACCTCGCACTCGTCCATATAGAAAGAAGATACTGTTGCTTTTCTTGGCATATTATTCCAATCATATCTCGTATTATCTGTTTGATTACCCATAACGAATGAACCACCTTCAACAAATACCATTCCCGGAGGATCCATTTGTTCGATATAAGTAGCAGATTCAAACCCTCCCCAGTCAGAGTCATCTAAGTTCCAGCCTGTAGTAGATGAAACTTCTTTGCCTTTACATCCAGCTATCAAGGCTAAGATTGAAAGGCTTAAAATAATGTTTTTGAATGCTCTATTTTTCATATTCAAATATAAGTTTATTTTTCCTAAGTAATATATACTAATTATTTTTGATTTTGTTACATTTAATCTTAGAAGGATGGACAATCTATTGCTTTAATAGATTTACGTTTTTCAGGACAATTAAATTGTAGTCCTAAAGTTATTTCATGTGCTCCTCCAGATACATTTGATAAAGGAGATACAGTAATATCATAACTATAACCAACCTTAAAGAAGTCTTTTTGAATACCAACCATAAAAATAAATGCATCAGCATTTTCGAAAGATATAGCTTGACGGAACCATCCTCCTACAATAAAAGGACTCCAATCCAAGTAAACTCCATAATTTAAGTCGTGAAAACCTCCTTGGTTATGATAAATAACATTAGGGGAGATAATAGGAGCTCCAAAAAATGCATTTGTTCTTCTCTTATCTCTTGAAATATTTAGCTTCATCCCTCCATGAACTGTTGTTTTTAAAGGCAAACGACTATAGCTAATAAAGCCTTCGTCTGGCTGAGTTAAGTGTGAAAAAGAAATTCCCCCAAACCAATTTTCTCCGTAAACCACAGCTCCTGTTCCAAAGTCAGCATAAGTGTTTGATTGGTTTTCTGGAGATTGAGCTTGAGTATTATAAATAAAACCATATTTAGGGTCAATCATATCTGGGAATGTAAGATTACTCCAGTCGATACTTCTATTTGCAATAGCTGCAGACAATGCAAGATTCAGATATATATCTTTTGTGAGTTTTAATCTAAGTGAATACATTAACTGAGCATAGTTATTCACAAATGATTCACTTTGCTTATCGTTAAGTATCATTAGCCCTAGGCCTCCACTCAAAGCGTCAAAATACTGATCATAAGATGCAGTAAAAGTTTTAAAAGCCCCTATACTTGGCCATTGATCTCTATAAACCAAACTTGCTCTAGGACAAATATTCGAGCCTGCAAGAGCTGGGTTCACGTATAAAGGATTTGCATAGAACTGAGAAAAATGAGGATCCTGAGCCTTAGCTTCATTCAGTAGTGCAACGAATGCAATCAGTAAAAATAATATGGTCTTTTTCATTATATATTTATAATATATTAAGTAAGTACTTAATGACTAATTCAATTGGCAATATTACAAAAAAAACACAAATAAAATACAGTTTTAAGTAGAAAATTTGCATTTAGTATTGCTTATTACCTGTTATTCAACCCCTAAACATGATTAAATAAGCATTTTTATGGATTTAATTTATAAGAGTATACTGCAATAATTGTTCTAATGTTACACAAAACAATTATTTTAGTTAATCTCATTTGCAAAAATAGTGTTTTTATTTCAAATGCTTGCCTTATGTTTCAATTTTATTTCTCAGCATTCAAATTAAATTAGATTTTAACCAAAGTATTTGGGCTTAAAAATAGCAATTTTAAAATGGTTTTGCAATAAAATTATTCTTTGCGAGTTATTAGATAAGCATACACGTAAAATACTATAGGATGAAAAGGTATTTAAATTTATTTTTGGCTGTACTATTAGTTATTCCTCAATTAGGATTAATAGGACAAACAATTTCTTATCCAGATTCTTCTGTTCTGGCTCATGGTAATTGGTACAAGATTACTGTTCCAAATACTGGATTGTATAAATTGACATATTCAGATTTTGTTGCTCTGGGAGTACCAGAAGACGAAATTAAATCTGCTAATCTTTCTGTATATGGTAATGGAGGAAAACAGATTTCTTTGGTTGCGGCAGAATACAAAAATTCAGACCTTTTGGAGAATAGTATATATATTAGCGATGCTTCAGGAAGTTTTAAAAATGGAGGTTTTGCAGTATTTTACGCACAAGGGAATAATGAGTTTTTTTATAATCCAATAGATAATAAATATTCATTTAGAATACATCCATATTCATATACTACAACCTATTTTATTACTTTCGATGAAAATATTGGCTTAAAGAAAAGAGTTAATAGCGTTACTATGCCTATGAGTTACGATACGGTAACACCATACTTTAGAGATTATTTTCTTTCTAAGCAAGAGGTTAATAGTCCTAATGCTTCTGGGAGGAATTGGCTTGGGAAGCAATTTACGAATAATTCTAAGATTGAGGATTATCCTTTGGATATGAGCAATTCTTACACAGATGAGAATAATCAATACATTAACCCAGCTATTTTTGAAATGAATGTAGTGGCTCAAAGTGAGAAAGAATCTTATTTTATTTCAAATTTCAATAATCAATTTCTTGATTCAACAAAGCTAACCCCTGTTTTTGAAATGTCTTACACTGATATTGCAAATTCAAAATATATAAGGAGAAATATCTTAAGTGTGAATCCTGTTTCTAACAAAATCTCAATAAAATATTCTGGAAATTCTATTGCAAAGGGATGGATAGACTATATGTTAGTTAGTTTTGATAGAAGTTTAAAATATAATTATCCTGCAATACTTAGTTTTAAAAACACAGAAAGTCTTATTCAGAATAAGGTTGTTTCTCATTTGATTTCAAATGTAAAAAATTCTGATATTATCGTATGGGATGTTACAAATCATATAGAACCGAAACAAATAATAGGAGAGTACAATAGCGTTGATTTTACTTATAGAATAAATCTTGGCTCGGACTCGCTTTTAAATTTGGTTGCTTTTAATAATAATTCTTCTTTTAATACTGTTAATCATGTTGGTAAGATTGAAAATCAAAACCTTCATGCAACACCAGCGATTGATTATGTAATTATTACGCATCCACTTTTCAAAGAAGAAGCAGAAAGACTTGCAGATATTCATCGAAACTATAATAATACTTCAACTGTGGTTGTTGATATTAATGATATATATAATGAATTCTCATCTGGTACTCCCGATGTATTAGCTTATAGAGAATATTTAAGAATGTTATACAATAAATATAAACCTCAAGGGCTTGAGCCTAAGAATGTATTATTATTTGGTGATGGAACATTTGATAATAAGAATATACTAAAGTATAATAATAATTTTATTCTTACTTGGCAGAGTGAAAATTCCTTGGATGATGTGGTATCTTATCCTTGCGAAGATTATATAGCCTATCTTTCTCCTTATGCAAAGGGTTATAAGGAAATGAGTGTAAGAGATACAATGCTTATAGGTATAGGACGTTTCCCTGTAAATAATCTCCAGCAAGCAAAATTATTGGTTGATAAGAGTGAGAGGTATTTAAGAAAGATGGATATTAGGGAAGATAATTCAATAGGAGATTGGAGAAATACCATTTTATTAACCTCTGATGATGCGGACAAGGGAGAGTCCTTATTTGTTGAACATGCTGAAAGTATTTATTACCAAGTTAAAGCAACTCAACCAGAGCTAAATGCTGCAAAAGTTTATGCAGATGCATATAAACAATATGCTTCTTCTGCAGGAACAACCTACCCTGATGCTTCAAAGGCAATTAATCAGCAAATGAAAAAAGGGGCTCTTATCCTTAACTATGTTGGTCATGGCTCTCCAACACATCTTTCTGCTGAAAGACTTATTACAATTACTGATATGATGGGTTGGACTAATTATAATTCTATGCCTGTATTTATAACCTCTACTTGTGAGTTTGCGAGATTCGATATGGTAGATAAACCCTCAGCAGGAGAATATAGTATTTTAAACGAAAATGGAGGAGCAATAGCATTAATATCAGCTTCAAGAAAGATAAATTCGGAGAAAAATATTAATAATGCCTTTCATAAAGAAATATTAGAAAAGATAAATGGAAGACCAAAAACAATAGGAGAGGCATTTGTTGCAACTAAAAATGCAAGATTTGATATGTCGGAGAATAAACGTAGCGTTTTATTACTTGGAGACCCAGCCCTTAGACTTAGTCTTCCTATGTATAATGTTAAGACGGATTCAATACTTTCAACACAAACTAATTTAATTATTGATACAATCAAAGCTTTACAGCAAATCAAATTAATAGGTTCTATAGTAGATGATAATGATTCTTTATTAGATGGATTTAATGGTATTCTGCAAATATCTCTTTTCGACAAGGCTTCAAATTATCATACGCTTGATAATGATGGAGCTAATGCGGCTATAGAGTTTGAACAACAAAAGAACCTATTATATAAGGGAAAGGTAGATGTTGTAAACGGAAAGTTTAATGCTACATTCACTATTCCTAAAGATTTGGCATATAATTATGGGGCTGGGAAATTCAGCTATTATGCACAAAGTGATAGTATAGATGCTGCTGGTTATTATAATAACTTTATAATTGGAGGAATTGATAATAGTGTTGTAATTGAAGAAACAAGACCTGTTGTCAGATTATATATTGCTGATTCGAATTTTGTTTCAGGAGGAATTACTAATGAAAACCCAGAGCTATTTGCAATTATTTATGATAAGATTCCTATTAATACAGTAGGTTCTGGCTTAGGTCATGATATTATGGCAACTCTTGATAATGCAGCAAACACTTTTATTCTAAATGATTTCTATGAGCAGGATTATAATGACCCTAATAGAGGTTATATTAAATTCCCGTTTAATGGTCTCTCAGATGGAGAGCATACCTTGACACTAAAAGCGTGGAATATTTTTAATTATTCAAATTCAGCAACTATTTCATTTAATGTAAATGGAGTTGAAGAGTTGGTCTATAATAAACTGAGAAACTACCCTAATCCTTTTTCAACTTCTACAAGTTTCTATTTAGAACATAACCAAAAGGATAAAATCAAATCCTCAAAGATATTAATCTTTAATTCCTCTGGCTCAATTGTCAAAACAATAGAGGTTAATCCTAATTTATATGGCTATACAATTGGACCAATTGAGTGGGATGGGACTATGGATGGAGGCAGAAAGCTTCAGAGTGGAATTTACTTCTATCGTATGCAGTTGGATATGGAAAACAGAATAGAGTATACTAAGGCAGAGAAATTAGTTATTTTATAGAGTAATTTTTAAGATAAGAATAATAAAATCCAAATCACTTCGTTTAATCAATTCAGAAAATTAAAAATATGAGATATTTTAAGCTACTTACAATCACATTTATTATGCTTACTCTGTTTTCAGGGTACAAAGCAAAGGCTCAATTAGATAATGATAATATCAATTCAAGATATTTATTAGGTCAATTAGAACATGGTTCAAGAATAATTATGACTGGTGTGCCAATACTTTCAATTGCTCCGGACTCAAGAAGCGGTGCTATGGGAGATGTTGGAGCTGCTACAACTCCTGATGGAGCTTCTATTCATTGGAATGCTGCTAAATTAGCTTTTATGGAAAAAGATGCAGGGGTAAGCTTTACTTATACTCCTTGGTTAAGAGAGATAGTATCGGATATAAGTCTTTTATATCTATCAGGTTATTATAAGATAGATGAAAGAAGTGCATTAGGAGTAGGTCTTACTTATTTCTCATTAGGTGGAATTATTTTTACTGATGGAGAAGGAAGAGAGATTGGTAGTTATAATCCAAGTGAGTTTGCTATCGATATGGCTTATGCTATGAAATTATCTGATAAATTATCAGCTTCGGTAACTGGTAGATATGTTCGCTCTGACCTTACTCAAGGTCAAAGCTCAGGAACTACAATGACTAAGGCTGCAAATGCAGTAGGGGCTGATATTAGTATGTATTTCCAAGATGATATTAATGATGTGTCTCAATACGCTTTAGGAGGCTCTATTTCTAATCTTGGCTCTAAGCTTTCTTATACAGATGAAATGAATAAGAGTTTCTTGCCTGCAAATTTAAGAATAGGAGGAAGATACACAATGGAGTTCGACCAATTCAATAAATTATCATTAATGCTTGATTTCAATAAGCTATTAGTGCCTACTCCTCCAATTTATGATTTAGATACTAATGGAGCTCCAATCTATGGACAAATTTTTGAAGGAATGGATCCAAATGTAGGTTCGCTTCAAGGAGCAATCCAATCTTTCTATGATGCTCCTGCTGGATTTAAGGAAGAATTACAAGAGATAATGATTTCTTTTGGTATGGAATATACTTATAATCAATTTTTCCACCTTAGAGGGGGTTATTTCTACGAAAGTGCAAAGAAGGGTGATAGAAAATATGTTTCGCTTGGGGGAGGTTTTAAATATAATGTAATGAGTGTGGATTTAGCATACCTAATCCCAACTTCAAGCAATAACCACCCACTAAAGAATACTCTACGTCTTGGACTTACCTTCGATTTAGGAGGAGACAATAAGAAGAGATAATGGGCATTAGAGTTGGCTTTGGATATGATGTCCACAAATTAGAAAGAGGAAATGATTTCTGGATAGGAGGAGTATTGATTGATTCTGAATTAGGAGCAGTTGGGCATTCTGATGCTGATTGTCTAATTCATGCAATTATCGATGCACTCTTAGGTGCTGCAAATCTAAGAGATATTGGATATCAATATCCCGATAATGAAGAAGAATACAAAGGAATAGACAGCAAGATTCTCTTAAAAGATACATTTGAAAAGGTTTTGTCAAAAGGCTATAAGATTGAGAATATAGACTCAACTATAGCACTTCAAAGCCCAAAGATATCTAATTATATACCAAAGATGAAGGAAGTAATTTCCCAGATATTAAACCTCGATATTGACGCAATCTCCATAAAAGCGACTACAACAGAAAGACTTGGATTTGTAGGAAAAGGAGAAGGAGTATCAGCCTACGCAGTAGTCCTTATCAGCAAATAAGTTTTTATTTCTATTAACCAAACCCATTAATTTCTAATCAATTTGATGCGTATTTGACTTTTTATTCTATATTTGCAGAATAAATTTAAATCAAATTGTTCTATGAAACACTTAATTTTAGTTTTATCTTTATCATTCCTTTTCTATTCTTGTAAGGATAATGAAGGAGAAGTTGTGTATTACGATACCTTTATTTATGGTAATGTTACGGATTATTTTTCTGGGGAACCAATTGAAGGTCTTATTATAGATGTAGAGTATAATGATGAGTTTCAAGGAATGGGTTTTTTCCCTCCGTCAACCACAAGAGTTTTTATGGAGGGGGTTTCAATAACAGATAAAAATGGCTATTATAAAATCCCTATTGCTTTTAAGGTAGGAGCTGGAGGTAGTAACTATACTGATTTGGATAAGGTGGTTATTAAACCAAGGAATAATCTCGAAAATTATTATTTTTCAGAGGGAACATTCGATATATATTATATTTATCCATCTGGAGAAACCTTTTATGAAAGCAATCAAAGGTTTGATATAAGAGCAAGAAATATAAATGATTATGGATTTATAAAGATATATTTTAATCCAGTCGATACCGTTTCTTATAAATGTTTTCAAGTTGTTTATTCCTTTACAGAGCCTTATCTCCATGAGTTTACAACCTTAGATACCATTAAAACATCGGATTATTATTGTTATGTAATTAAAGTTCCTTTACTTACAGATAAACAAGTAAATGTTTACAAGAATAGTTATAATTTCGAATTACATACTTTCAACTATACCTTAAATAATAAACTAGATACATTTTCATATGTACTGCCTTAATTCTACAAGGTATTGTTTCTATAGCTAAGTAATAAGCAATAATTAAAAATCTAACGAAGAAAGAAAAAAATAAAGTCAAGAAAGTCACTATGGTAGCTACCATCCGGGTGTTATGGTACCTACCACACGCCCCATATCATAGCTACCATAATGTAGTTTCTAAAATTTCTCTGATTTTGAAAGGAATTAAAGAACTAAATCCCTTGTACTTGCAAAGATAATAAAAATAATTGTATTATTGATTAAATTAGTCCTTTTTTTGATGTAAACGAGGTTATTAGTTTATAATTTTACTGAGGTAAATTCTCCGTTGAAATCCATACTATTATTTATTAGTATATTTAGGATTCCTTGAAGGCTTAATAGGTCTTTGTTTATTCCTATTCCTGTAAATGTTCCTACTATTCTATTCTCACTATACTCTGTTATTACAAGATTTCCAGTTAATGAGAGATAGGTGCTTTTGTATTCTTCGGTTGGAACATGCATTAATATATTCTCTGCATCTAAAATTGCTCCTAAGCCTGATGAGGCAATAGATGCAACATTCTCAAGGCTTGTAGCAACTCCAAGTGGATATGTCCCAGGGGTTGTGCCTTTGAATTTAATGGTTATTGTTCTGTCTCCATTCGATGCTGCAACGTAGGTTACCCCGTCTTTTACATAGAAATTAGAAGCAAAAAGTTTATAATCAACTCCTCCTGTTTTCAAATGCATATTGCCAGTGTATTTGTTTGCAAGCTTTTCAGCGGAACTACATCCCCCAATTACAAAAGGGATAAATAGTATTAATGAAAGTAGTAATTTTTTCATGTTTCGTCTTTTTTTTATTATTTAGTGGCAAAGATAGATAAAAAAAACTATTGAGGTAGTTATAATGCTTTATTTTTTTCTATTTTATAATTTTCTTACCTTTGCAAATTAATTTCAAAAGAGAATTGAATAAAAATCTTAAACAATTATGTTAATACAAAAATATAAATCAGTTACACCCCAAGAAGCCGTAAAGGTTATAAAGAGCAACGACCATATCCACCTAAGCTCTGTTGCCTCTGTTCCACAGTGTTTGGTAAATGCAATGTTGGAAAGAGGAAGGAATAGGGAGTTTGAAAATGTATATATTCACCACCTTCATACAGAGGGAGAGGCTCCATATTCGGAGAAAGAGTTTGAAGGAGTTTTCCAACATGATGCTTTTTTTGTGGGGTCTAATGTTAGAAAAGGAGTACAAGAGGGCTATGCAGACTATATCCCTGTAATGCTTTCAGAAACTCAAAAGCTATATAGAGAAGGGTATTTGCCTTGCGATGTGGCAATGATTCAGGTTTCTCCAGTTGATGAACATGGCTATGTCTCTATGGGAACATCGGTCGATGCAACTCTTGCAGCAGTTGAGATGGCTAAGACAGTTATTGCTGTTGTTAACAAAAATGTCCCAAGGTCGTTTGGAGATGCTCTTATTCCTATATCAATGATTGATATATTTGTAGAGGATAATACTCCTTTAATTCCTGCACATTTTACTCAACCAACTCTAGAGGAGATAGCAATAGGAAAGCATTGTGCGGGCTTAATAGAGGATGGAGCTTGTTTGCAAATGGGTATTGGAGCTATACCTAATGCAGTATTAACCCAACTAACCAATCATAAGGATTTGGGAATACATACTGAAATGTTTGCAGATGGAGTTCTCCCATTGGTGGAAAGCGGAGTAATAAATGGGAAGAATAAGAAATTAGATAATGGGAAAATGGTATCGACTTTCCTGATGGGAAGTCAAAAAGTATATGATTTTATCCATAATAATCCCCAGGTAGCAATGATGGATGTTGCCTATACAAATGATCCATTTATTATTGCTCAACAACCAAAGATGACGGCAATAAACTCTGCTTTACAAATTGATATTACAGGTCAGGTTTGTGCTGACAGTTTGGGTACTAAGTTCTTCTCCGGAGCAGGAGGACAGATTGATTTTATTTATGGCTCATCTCGCTCAAGGGGAGGTAAGGCAATAATTGCAATGCCTTCAACAACCAATAAGGGAATATCCAAGATAGCTCCAACGCTTAACCTTGGAGCAGGAGTAGTAACTTCAAGATTCCATATTCATTGGTTTGTAACAGAATTTGGAGCAGTTAACCTTTATGGTAAGAGTCTTCAGGAAAGAGCTAAGTTATTGATTTCAGTTTCTCATCCAGATCATAGAGAGGAATTAGACAGAGCAGCATTTGAAAGATATGGTTCTCACTTTTATTTTGTAAGAAAATAAATAATGGGTAGAGTATTAGCCATTGACTATGGCAAGATAAGAACGGGCTTGGCAATAAGCGATATTCAAAGGATAATTGCCAGCCCACTTCAAACAGTTGATACAAAGAATTTGTTTGCTTTTTTGGATGAATATCTCAAAAGAGAAGAGGTAGATGAATTTGTTGTAGGACTTGCAAAGCAAATGGATAATACACCTTCTGAAAGTTCAGTTTATATTGAGCCCTTTGTACAAGAGCTATCTCTTCGTTATCCTCAAAAGAAAATAAATAGAATAGATGAGCGTTTCACCTCTAAGATAGCAACGCAATCAATTCTTTCAGCTGGGGCAAATAAGAAGCAAAGAAGGGATAAGAGACTTGTTGACCTTGTAAGTGCAGTAATTATCTTACAGGATTTTTTAAATAGTAAATAGTATAAAAATAATGATATTACCAATTGTAGGCTATGGAAGCCCGGTATTAAGAACAGTTGCAAAGGATATTGATAAAAACTATCCCGATTTAAAGAAATTAGTCGACGATATGTTTGAAACTATGTATAAAGCAAGTGGGGTAGGTCTTGCAGCCCCACAAATAGATTTGTCAATCCGTTTATTTGTAATTGATGCAAGTCCAATGAAGGAAAGTGACCCTTTAGCAGATGGATTTAAGAGAGTTTTTATTAATCCTCAGATTATAGAAGAGAGGGGAGATTTATGGTCTTTTCAAGAAGGATGTTTGTCATTGCCCGATATTCATGAAGAGGTTTTAAGACCATCAATAATTAAGATAAAGTATTTTGATGAGGATTTCTTAGAGCATGAAGAAGAGTTAGACGGAATAAGAGCCAGAGTATTTCAGCACGAATTCGACCATATACAGGGTAAGGTTTTTGTAGATAGGCTCTCTTCAATACGCAGAACATTATTAAAGAGAAAGCTAAATGATATAAGCTCAGGAAGAGTAAGAACAGATTATAAAATGAAAACATTAAAAAAAGGGAGATAGAATATGAAAAAATATATAATAGGAATAGTTTTATTTGTTCTGGTTTTAGCCTCTTGCCAACCTAATAAAGACAAGAGATTGGAGGAAATTGCAGAATTTGAATTGCAAATTCTTAAGGATGCAAAATCTATAACTATATCTAAAGCAGATTCCTTATTAGTAATGTATGATAGGTATATTATCGAGTTTCCTAAGGATACTAATTCCGCAATTATGTTGATGAAGGCTTCCGATATTTGTGCAAATGTAAAATATTGTGATAAGGCAGTAGTTTATTTAGAGAGATTAATTGGAGATTTTCCTGATTATTATACTGCAGAATTAGCATTTTTCAAGCTTGCACAAGTATATGAAGACGCATGTTTGAATAAGGAAAAAGCAAAGGAGCAGTATAAACTATTTATAGAGAAATATCCTAATAGTAGGTTAGCTACTGATGCTTCAGTTATTTTGAACATGTTGGATATGACTGATGAAATGGAAATGATAAGAGAATTTGAAAAGAAAAATTCTGAAACAAATACATTGGAAAACTAATAGTAAAAAGGCAAACTCACTTAATCTTGTGCAAGAAAAAACTATAATAATTATAAAATTATTTGGTTAGTAAAGAGATTATTAGTATTTTTGCAGACGATTTAGAATAAGGGGGGACGCATATAAGTCCCCTTTTTTTAATTAAAGTAATGATAGATAAAGATAAAATAATCGAACTTGCAAACCCAGCAATAGATAATACAGATATGTTTATTGTTGATGTAAGAATAAGCAAGGATAATAGAATTTCTCTAGTAATTGACTCAGATTCTGGAGTGAAAATCCAAGATTGTATAAATGTTTCAAGAGCAATTGAGGGTAATTTGGATAGAGAAAAGGAAGACTTTGAGCTGAATGTGATGAGTTTTGGAGTAGGAGAACCTTTGGTTTTAAAACGCCAGTATAAGAAAAATCTTTCAAGAGAAATTCGAGTAATTTATAATGATTCCCAAGTTATAGAAGGGGAATTGGCTGAAGTAAATGATGATTATATTATTGTAAGACCAAAGCCAAAGAAGAAAAAAGATAAAATTGAAGATATAAATATTGCTTACCAAAATATTAAGGAAGCAAAGATAATAGTTTCGTTCAAATAAATTATAAAGTATATTTTAAGTTATGGAAAACTTGAATTTAATTGATACATTTTCTGAGTTTAAGGAGTTTAAGAATATTGAGAGAGAGACCTTGATGCGCATCTTAGAAGATGTTTTTAGAGGTTTGTTGATTAAAAAATATGGCTCGGATGATAATATTGATATCATTGTAAATATTGATAAAGGTGATTTAGAGATTTGGAGAAATAGAGAAATTGTTGAAGATGGGCAAGTTGAGGATGAAAATACTCAAGTTTCTTATTCAGATGCTATAAAGATAGAACCAGATTTTGAAGTAGGAGAAGAATTAAGTGAAGAAATAAAATTCGAGGATTTTGGACGTAGAGATATTTTGGCTATTAGACAAAATCTTGTTGCTAAGATACAGGAATATGAAAGAGCAAATGTATTTACAAAATATAAAGAGAAGGTAGGTGAGGTAATAATTGGAGAGGTTTACCAAGTTTGGAAAAGAGAAATTATGGTATTGGATGAAGAAGGTATAGAATTAAACCTTCCAAAGACAGAACAAATCCCTGGAGATTTCTACAGAAAAGGAGATACTATTAAAGCTGTTGTATTAAAGGTAGAGATGAGAAATGGAGTTCCTCAAATTACTCTTTCAAGAATTTCACCAGTATTTTTGGAAAGACTATTAGAACAAGAGGTGCCAGAAATCTATGATGGACTAATTACAATTAAAGATATTGTTCGTCAACCAGGTGAAAGAGCAAAGGTTGCTGTTGAAAGTTATGATGATAGAATTGACCCTGTTGGAGCATGTGTTGGGATGAAGGGTAGTAGAATACATGGTATTGTTAGAGAATTAAGGAATGAAAATATTGATGTAATAAATTTTACTCCAAATAAAGATTTATATATATCTCGAGCCTTAAGTCCTGCAAAAGTTTCTTCAATTAATATTAATGAAGAAAATAAAAAGGCTGATGTTTTTATGAATTCAGATCAGGTTTCATTAGCAATTGGTAAAGGTGGATATAATATTCGTTTAGCGGGGAAACTTACTGGATATGAAATTGATATTTATAGAGATTCAGATATGGACTATGAAGATGTGGACCTTGATGAGTTCTCAGATGAAATCGAATCTTGGGTAATTGATGTGCTAAAATCAATAGGTTGCGATACTGCAAAAGATGTATTGTCGCTATCATTCGAAGATTTGGTTGAAAGAACAGATTTGGAAGAAGAAACAATTAAAGACGTATTAAGTACACTTAAATCTGAATTTGAAGAATAGATAATTATAAATAATATACTATTTTTGAAACCAAGAGAAAAAAGATTATTAAAACCATAGTTAAAAAATAGAAGATGTCGGGAGAGATTAAAAATATAAGATTAAATAAGGTAGCAAAAGAGTTCAATGTTGGAATTTCAACATTAGTAGAATTTCTTGCCAAAAAAGGTAAAAAGGTTGATAATAATCCAAATACCAAGATTGATGGTGAATTATATGATTTATTAGCATCAGCTTTTCAATCTGAAAGGAAGGTGAAAGAAGATGCAAGTAAGATTAATATTTCACCTGCAAAGAATACGAGTTCAAGTATTGAAGCTGATGTTTCTTATCCCGAAGAAATTTCCAATTCAAAGTCAGAAGAAGAGGTTATCCCAAGTGAAATTATTATCAAAACAAATACAATTGAGTTTGATGAACCTAAACATATTCAAAGAGAAGAGAAAATTGAAGAGAAAGAAATTGTTGAGGAAAAGAAGGGAGAGAAAGAAGAGATAGTAATTGAAGAAATTGAAATTTCTAAGTCTGAAGAATCAATAAAGGAAGATATTGTTGAGGTAGTGCTTGATGAAAAGGTCGCTGACATAAAAGAAAAACCTGTAATTGAAGAAGTTCAAGATATTAAAATTAAGGAATCTGGACTAAATATACTTGGTAAAATTGATTTAAGCACATTAAATCAGAAAACAAAACCTAGTAAAAAAACAAAATCAGAAAATAAACCAAAGGATAAACCTAAGGTTGAAAAACAAAATAATGATCAAAAGGATTTAAATCATAAATCAAAAGGTATTAAAAAAGAAGCTGAGAAGAAAAAAGCAGAAGAGAAACCAAACAATGATGTTATAAAGTCTGAACAAAAGAAAGAGAAACCAAAAGAGGAAATTAAAGAAAAGCAAGTTATAACTGAAGAAAAGGTTGATAATTTCATAAAAACAGAATACGTAACACTTAGTGGTCCTAAAACCACTGGAGAAAAAATTGATTTATCAATATTTGATAAACCGAAAAAATCACAACCAATAGCTTCTTCTTCTAGTAAACCTGAACAATCAAAAAATAAGGATAAAAAGAAGAGAAAGAGAATTAAGCCTACATTAAATCAAACCCCTTCTAAAGAAAATCAAACTGGTGCAATAAAACAATCTAATGGACTAGTCCTCTCAAAATCTCAACCTAAAAAAGAAGATAAAAAGCATAATTTCAATAAGCAGAAGAAAGAAGTAATAAAGAAAGCAGAGGTAAGTAGTGAGGAAATTGAAAAACAAATTAAAGAAACATTAGCTAGACTTTCACCTATTGGTAAGAGTAAGGCTTCTAAACATAGAAGAGAAAAGAGACAAAACATATCTCAACAAATGCAACATGAGCAAGAGATGAGTATTGAGGATCAAAAGGTATTAAAAGTAACTGAATTCGTTACTGCTAACGAATTAGCAACTATGATGGATGTTCCAGTTACTAAAATTATTGCCTCTTGTATGAGTCTGGGAATGTTTGTTTCGATAAATCAAAGATTAGATGCAGAAGCTATTCAGTTAATTACAGAAGAATTTGGATTTACAACAGAATTCGTATCTGCTGAGGTTGTTGAAGCTTTGGAGGATACAGAAGAAGTAGATAAAGTAGAGGATTTAATCCCAAGGGCTCCAATTGTTACTGTTATGGGACACGTTGACCATGGTAAAACATCTTTACTTGACTATATCCGAAAGGCAAATGTTATTGCTGGAGAAGCAGGAGGAATTACTCAGCATATTGGAGCGTATGAAGTTAAGGTGGGTCAAGGTAAGATAACATTTTTAGATACACCAGGTCACGAAGCATTTACAGCAATGAGAGCAAGAGGTGCGAAAATTACTGACGTATCAATTATTGTAATTGCTTGTGATGATAAGGTTATGCCACAAACAGTAGAAGCGATAAACCATGCTCAAGCTGCAGGTGTGCCTATTGTGTTTGCAATAAACAAGATAGATAGACCAGGAGCAGATCCTGATAAGATTAGAACAGAGTTAGCTAATATGAATCTACTTGTAGAGGATTGGGGAGGAAAGTACCAATGTCAAGAAATCTCAGCTAAACATGGTACTAATATTGATTTATTATTAGAAAAAGTATTATTAGAAGCAGAAATATTAGATTTAAAAGGAAATCCAAATAAAAGAGCTAAAGGAACAATTATTGAATCATCTTTAGATAAAGGAAGAGGATATGTTGCTAAAATTTTAGTTCAAGATGGGACAATAAATCAAGGTGATGTTATTTTAGCAGGTACTACTTATGGACGTGTTAAAGCTATGCAAAATGAGAGAAATCAAACTTTATCAAGTGCAGGACCTTCTACTCCATTATTATTATTAGGATTAAATGGAGCACCTCAAGCAGGAGATACATTTAATGTGATGGCAAATGAAAAGGATGCTAAGGAAATTGCAACCAGAAGAACTCAGCTACAAAGAGAGCAAGGTCTAAGAACTCAAAAGCATATTACTTTAGATGAGATTGGAAGAAGAATAGCAATTGGAGATTTCAAACAATTAGATTTAATTGTGAAAGGTGATGTTGATGGTTCAGTAGAAGCTCTTTCAGATTCATTACTTAAACTGTCAACACCTGAGGTACAGGTTAATGTGATACATAAATCAGTTGGACAAATAACTGAGAGTGATGTATTGCTTGCAACAGCTTCTAATGCTATTATTATTGGTTTCCAAGTTAGACCATCAATAAATGCTCGAAAATTAGCAGAAACAGAACAAATCGATATTCGACTTTACTCTATTATTTATACTGCTATTAATGAGTTGAAGGATGCTATTGAGGGTATGCTTTCTCCTGAAATACAAGAAAAGATTGTATGTAATCTTGAAATTAGAGAAACATTTAAAATTACTAAGGTTGGTACTATTGCTGGATGTATGTGTTTAGATGGAAAAATCAATAGAAATACCAAAGTTAGAATTATTCGTGATGGAATAGTAGTATATACTGGCAAACTTGCTTCTTTAAAACGTTTTAAAGATGAAGTTAAGGAAGTTGTATCAGGCCAGGATTGTGGATTGAATATTGAGAACTTTAATGATATTAAAGTAGGTGATATTGTTGAGGGATATGATGAAGTAGAAGTAAAAAGAACATTAAAATAAAAGGTTGCCTCTGTAGTTCAACGGATAGAATAAAAGTTTCCTAAACTTTAGATATGGGTTCGATTCCCGTCGGAGGTACTTAGTTAAGTTATAAAATTATAAACATTAAATATGAATCGTACAGACTCCAATAACGAATTTAATTTAAAGGGCACTATAAACTTTATCATAAAACATAAGCTAATACTAATAATAACATTCTTTGTAACTACAATTACAATTGGATTTTTATCTACGTTTTTACCGAACTATTATAAGGCTCAAGTTGCTTTGATGCCAGCCGATTCTAACGCCGTTTCAAAAGCTGTTTTATCTCAAATGGATAATTTTGATGCTTTGGCATACGGAAAAGAAAATGATGCTGAATATGTTTTAGAACTATTAAATTCAAGTACACTTATTTGGAAGACAGCTGAGAAATTTAACCTTGCAGAACATTACGGTATTAAAGATATTGGTCAAGCAAAAAGTGATAAATTAAATCAAAGAATTGTTTCAAATATTAAGTTTAAAAGAACAGAAAATCTCGGAGTTAAAATTACTGTTTGGGATCAAGATCCAAAATATGCTGCAGATATTGCTAATTTTATGGCTCATGAAGTTCAGAATATTAGAAATGAAATTAAAAAGGTAAAAATGGATTCATTAGCATCAAGTCTGAAAATTTCAAGAGATAGAATGAAATTTGAAATTGCAGAGATTAAAGATAGTTTAGCATTCTTATCAAAACAATCAAAGATTTTTAATCCTGACATGATGTCAGATAGGTTAAGTCAGGAACTTGCAAAACAAATTGCATCAGGAAATAATGCTGCTGTAGTAAGATTAGAAAATAAATTGTCACTCTTAGGAGAGCAAGGTTCTCAAATTGTAGTTTTAAGAGACAGACTTAAAAACAAAATAGAAAGTTTGAGGATTTGGGAAGAAAAATTAGAACAGGTTAGGGTAGATGCTGAAAGCAATGCTCCAACCGATTTTATTATAGATATTGCTTATCCAGCGGATTTGAAAGACAAACCAAAACGTTCAATTATCGCGCTTATTGGAGGTATTTCATGTACATTCTTAGCTATTTTTGTATTGATTTTAAGAGACAGGACTAAAGCTGTTAAGGCTCAAAATGAAATTAATTAATCAAATATTTAATTTCTTAAGTGTATTTTTACATCCCATTAATAGAGCTTGGAAAAAGATAAATGAGAGTACTCAGACCTATTTAATTATCTTTGTTTTATGTTCTCTTTTTATTGGGTTCGGATATTCGTATATAGATTATGAATACTATAATTACGGATTTATTCCACTTCTCTTTTTAGGAGTATTATTATTCTATTATCAACTCGATAAAGTACTTTACTTAGTTGCTTTTTTAACTCCTTTTTCAGTAAATACATTAATAAGTGAGTCGACCTCAATAAGTATACTTACAGAACCATTCTTAATTGTATTTACTCTACTTTATCTTATAAAATTCTTTTTAGATGGAGATTACAATACAAAAATATTAAAACATCCGATATCTATATCTATATATTTTTACATGATATGGATGATAATTACATCATTTACTAGTACTCATCAAATAGTTTCTTTTAAATATGTATTTTCTAAGATTGTATATATTATACCTTATTTCATAGCCATTATACCGATTTTTAAAGATGTAAAAAAAATAAAAACCTTTTATATCTTATACTCAATATCTCTTGCAATAATTGTAATAATTTCAAGTTTAAAATTTGCTCTAAGAGGATTTGAATTCCAATATTCCTTTTATATAATGCAACCATTCTATAATGACCACACTGCTTATGGAGCAATAANACCACACTGCTTATGGAGCAATATTAGCATTATTTATTCCTCTTTCTCTTTACTTTATTATTAGTAAAGAAATATCAAAACCTCAA
>WARP01000667.1_pt1 | contig 40572 bp, 37 predicted proteins | sample 4769151 | NCBI WGS metagenome assembly WARP01 (sample SAMN08893023, study PRJNA449175) | gut metagenome | isolation source: rumen sample fed with dry roughage | host: cow | place: India: Nagpur | collected 2016
TTTACTCAACAACAGTTTGAGCAGCAGTGCTGTCAGTAACGGCAACTGTAGAATCAGCAGCCTCTACCTTAACGGTGTCAGCTGTTTGCTCAGTTACAACTGTTTCTTCTTCCTTGGGAGCATTGCTTCCACATGATGTAAGTACAAATCCGGCTACAGCGAATAATACGAAAAGTTTTTTCATCTCGAAAAATATGTTTATGGGGTTAATTGAATTCAGCCGCGAAGATACATCATTTTGGCAAATCCAATATATTTTATTGATTTTTTTTAAAAATTAATATCAATCCCGGCAAGAAAGGTTGCTCCGGGCATCGGGAAACCTTCATTTATAGTGTAAGCAGTGCCTGTGATATTGTCACCGTTTACAAACAACCTGGTTTTTCCTCCCAAAACATCCAACCTGTACGCAATCCTGGCGTTCAACAAAGTGAAGTACTCCCTCGAACCGGTTGAGGTATTTGTATACATCCCCCCAACATACTGCATGTCAGCATTAAATGTTATCCTGTCATGGGAATATATGGCTCCGACGAACAATTTATGTTCGGGTGCTGCCAGGATAGGTTTGCTTGTTTTTAGATAGCTGTAATTTACATCTGTCCTTAGCTCTGGTTTAATTCTGTAACTTACTTGTAACTCCACACCTCTGTTGTCAAAGTATCCGGTATTGAGATTTTTTGGTATACCGTTAATCCTTCCTTGCTCAATCATATTCCATCCATCAATAAAGAAGAGGTTAAGCTCGGTCACAAGATCGGAATCCAGGAAAGACTGGCCAATGGAAAATTCGAAATTTATCATGCTTTCGGGTAAAAGATCGGCATTCTGAGGTGGAAACATAAACATCTCCCTGATTGTGGGGCTTCTGTAACCCTTGGATATAAGAGCCTTTATAACATTTCCTTCAAAAGGGCGCAGGGAAGCTCCCAGCTGTGGAATCCAAACATCCCCAAAAGCAGAGTTGTATTCAAACCTTAAACCTCCGTTTATAGTAAGTTTGTCAAAAAAATCGTGTTGCAGTACAAGATAGGCGGCTGTTTCGTCTATAGTTTTGTCTGTCAGATATGTTTTACCGGATGTTTCCCTATCCTTGTTCCAGGCCTCTCCTCCCCAGTTTTTGTGATCAAACCCTATGGTTATCATGTTTCCTTCGAAAAACCGGAGGTTCTCATAAACCATCAACCCATAATTATGGTCCACAGAGTTGAAAAGGTAGGTGCGTGGCAGTGAACCCGGAGAATAACCTTCATTGATCTCATGCCTGCCTTGGTTGAAGAATCCCTTGATTGCACCTGTTCCGTATTTATGTTGGTTCTCCAAAGAGAAGGATGCTGAGAGACGGAAAATATCCATCTCACTTTCGTTCAAAGGTGTGGTTACCTTGCCAGGGTTCTGGTTGTAAAAACCTGCGACTGCAATGTCGCTAGTGATATCAAAGTGTTTCCCAAGGTTGTATCCTACTTTGGCAAATCCATTTGTCATTGAAAACCTTGAATTTTCCCTATGGCCATCTGTCATGTCATGGTTTAGCGAGAGAAAAGCCGACAATCTGTTTTTTTTGAATCCGCTGTTTATCAAAAATTTTCCTGTATTGTACGAGCCGTAGGAGAGCATCGCCCTACCGTTGAAGCCTTCCTTCTTCTGCTCCCTGGTTATGACGTTGATAACTCCTCCCATTGCATTTGAGCCATACAACAACGATCCAGGTCCTTTTATCACTTCTACCCTCTCCACATCCGATGAAGTGTAGAGATCCGGGATTGAATGGCCAAAGATACCTGCCCATTGAGGTTGACCATCCAGCAACATCAACACCTTGTTACCTTGGCCAACACCCCTTATGTTGATTGTACCGGCAGCCCCGTCCGAGACTCCAAAACCTGTGACTCCCTTTTGAGTCACAAAAAGTCCGGGAACAAGCTTCGATAAAACAGGTAATACAGACGAGCTGCCAGAAGACTCAATCTCTTCCCTCCCAATCATGGAGATATTCAAAGGTACGCTGTTGCGGTTTATCCTGGTTTTGTTTGCGGTAACCACCACACTATTCAAATTCCCCCTCTTGACTGTGTCTCCAACCTCCTTGCTCTCCTCTTTTGGCAAACCAGTTGCATTGGCTTCTGCTGCAAACGCCATAAAGAAAGGGACCAATGCAACAAATAATGATCTTTTAAAGGTTCTCATCTTTAAATTATGTTTGGTTAAAGGATGCAAATATAATTTTTATTTAAATCTTGGATGGCACTTTTGTATGCTTTCCCGCCATTTTGAACTGTTCACATGGGTGTAGATTTCGGTAGTGAGTATGCTCTCATGACCCAACATCTCCTGTACAGCCCTTAGGTCTGCACCGTTCTCCACAAGGTGGGTTGCAAAAGAGTGTCGAAAAGTATGAGGAGAAACATCCTTATCGATACCTGCAATAGTGCTTTGTTTTTTAACAATCAAAAAAAGCATCTCCCTTGTGAGGCGGCTCCCCCTCCGGCTGAGAAAAAGGGTATCTCCGTGCTTTGCATTCACAGGACCTTTGTTTCGGGAACCAAGATAAAAGATTACGCTTTGGGCTGCTGGCTGGCCTATCGGCACCAATCTCTGCTTACTCCCTTTGCCGGTTACCCTGACAAAACCTTCGTTTAAAAAAAGATCGGATATCTTTAGTGAAATCAGCTCACTGGCTCTCAGGCCACACGAATAAAGCACCTCAAACATAGCTCTGTTACGATGCCCGAGTGGTTGGGACAGATCAACGCTGGATATTATCCTTTCTACCTCCTCCACTGACAAGACCACAGGAAGGTAAGGCTTTAATCTTGGAATATCCAGCAATTCCGCAGGGTTGGATGTGGTTTTTCCTTCCATTTCCAGGTATTGAAAAAAAGACCTGAGCGAACTTATTATCCTGGCCTGGCTTCGTTTGGAGAGGTTTTTGCTGTGCAGCCTTGACAAAAAAGCCTCCAGGATTTCCGGAGTGGCCTTTTCGAGCACCGCAACACCGGAACTGTTTTGGTCAGAAACCATATAACCTTCCAAAAGCATAACATCGGAACAGTAGGCCGAGATTGTGTTTTCCGACATTGACCTTTCCAGCTTGAGGTAAACCGAAAAGTCATTCACCAAAATGTTACCAAATCCTTTTTTCAAATAAAATGAATTACTTTTGTACAAAATTAGAAGAATTATGACGGAAAAGAAAACCAAAATCATTTGTACCGTTTCGGACAGGAATTGCAGCGTAGAATTTATTGAAAGTTTGTACAAGGAGGGGATGAATGTTGTGAGGATCAACTCTGCACACACAACCCTGGAATCGGCACTTGAGGTAGTGGAAAACACACGCAAGGTTTCCGACAAGATAGCATTACTTATAGATACAAAAGGACCGGAAATCCGTATAACCAACATGGGAGAAGAGAAAGGGTTCCCGGTAAAGGCCGGAGATGAGGTTATCTTCGAAGACAATCCGCTTGGCGTTTCCGGTAACGGGCTGCTGTACACAAATTACAATAATTTTGTAAAAGAGGTTCCCGCCGGTGCCAAAATCCTTATCGATGATGGTGAAATTGCTCTCACAGTTGTAATGAAGAAGAACGAACGCCTCTACTGCAAGGCCGAAAATGACGGGTTAATCAAAGGCAGGAAAAGTATAAACATCCCAAATGTTTCGGTCAACCTGCCGGCAATTTCCGATCGCGACAAAGAATACATCATCTGGGCAATAAAACACGATCTTGATTTTATAGCCCACTCGTTTGTCAGGAACAAAAAAGACCTGATAGAAATCCAGAAGATACTGGACCAGCATGAAAGCCACCTTAAACTGATTGCAAAGATCGAAAACCAGGAAGGTGTGGATAACATTGACGAGATACTCTCCCACTGCTATGGGGTCATGGTTGCGAGGGGCGACCTTGGAGTAGAAATTGAATACCAAAAGATTCCCATAATCCAGCGGCAAATCACCCGCAAATGCCAAGAGAGGAAGAAACCAGTAATTATCGCCACCCAAATGCTTCACTCAATGATAGAAAACCCCAGGCCCACAAGGGCAGAGGTGACAGATGTGGCCAACGCCATATATCAAGGGACTGATGCCATAATGCTTAGCGGTGAGACGGCAAACGGGCGATATGCCAAAGAGGCTGTAAGGACAATGACCAATATTGCACGTGAGACAGAGAGAGAGCTCAAACCAAACTTCAATCTCGAACTCAAGGATATAACCCATCCGGTTGCTGCGGTGCTTAGTTGCCAGCTGGTAAGTGCCACCAGGAAACTACCAATCAAGGCTATGGTATTCGACACAAGGACGGGAAGGACAGGAAGGTACCTTTCGGCTTTCCGGCCAAGGACTCCCATTTACGCAATGTGCTATACCCCATATGTGATGAGGGAACTTGCTCTCTCATTCGGAGTCTATGCATACTACATGGACCCCACCCAGAGCAAGGACGAATTCATCCGCAGTTCAATCAACAAGCTCCTGAGTGAAAAATGTTTCCGCGAAGAAGATATGATCGGGGTTGTCGGAGGCAGTTTCGGCCCGTCAGCCGGTGCTACTTTCATGGAGATTTGTCCTGCCGGTCTTATGATAGTGCCTGCAGACAACAGATAAGCCGCACTCCCCGCATTTAGGGCTGCGTGCAATGCACACATATCTGCCATGAAGGATCAGCCAGTGATGTGAGATGGCACGTTTCTCTTCCGGTATATTTCTAGTAAGCTCCTCTTCTACTGCAAGGGGAGTTTTTCCGTCTGACAACCCTATCCGTCGGGAGACCCGGAAAACATGAGTATCGACGGCAATGACAGGTTTTGAGTAAAGGACAGAGGCTATTACATTTGCTGTTTTGCGGCCTACTCCCGGTAGCTTTTGCAGCAGTGACACATCGGAAGGAACCTGTGAACCAAACTCATTAACAAGCATCAAGGACATGTTGTACAGGTGGTTGCTTTTGTTCCTTGGATATGTAACAGAAGAAATATAATTGAAAATATCATCCGCATTTGACCGGCTCATCGAAAGGGCATCGGGGAATTTGTCAAATAAAGCAGGAGTTACAATATTGACTCTTTTGTCTGTACACTGTGCAGACAGTATAACGGCAACCAAAAGTTCAAAAGGATTCCTATAGGAGAGTTCGCTCTCTGCAACCGGCATATTGGTCCCAAACCAATCAAGGACAAACCTGTACCTCTCTTTTTTTGTCATAACTGTCAAATATCCAGCAATTGTGTCAGGTCAATCTCCTCTGATACCTCCAACTCCCTGCAATTCATATTTTCACATACCAGAACCCTCCCTGGGTATCTCTTGTAGAGTGCACGGTTGTGGGTAACAAAGATGATTGCTGGCTCATAAAGCCTGTGGATCTCGGTAAACAACTGCATTATCTCCATCGCCGTTTCGGAATCCAGGTTACCTGTAGGTTCATCAGCAAGAATGATTTCGGGGTTATTGAGCAAAGCCCTTGCTATAGCCACCCTTTGCTGCTCCCCGCCCGAAAGCTGGTGGGGCATTTTGTGGCTTTTGCGTAACATATCGACACTTTCCAGCCTCTCTCGTATTAAATTGTCTGTCTCCTTGTTGTTCCTCCAGCCGGTGGCCATCAAAACAAAGTGTAGGTTTTCATAGACAGATCTGTCCGACAACAGCTGGAAATCCTGGAAAACCACACCAATCCTCCTCCTTAGGAAAGGAATTTCACGGTCCCGAAGTTTCTCGAGCGAGAAGCCCGCAACTGTGCCACTACCCTTTTTTAAAGGTATCTCTCCTATAATTGTCTTGATTATTGAGGTCTTGCCACTTCCAACCCTTCCAATTACGTAAACAAAATCTCCGCGGTATACCTTGATGCTGACATCGGTCAGTATCAAGTTCTCCTCTTTCGCAATATCACATCCGGCCAGTTCAATCAAAGGACTCTTCTCTTCCTGCATAATTTTAACCATTATTCTGGCAAATTTACTAAATTTGAACCTTAAATGAATATTAAATCCAATAAAAGTAAAATGAAACTATCCGGCAACCCAAAGTTACTTTTTGTAATATTGCTTCTTGCCACCATGCAAATTACATTGCTGGCGGGCCGGGATACCGGCGACAATATAAGGGAATGCTATAAGAATGCAGTCGAGCTGTACCACAAAGGCATGCTGGAACCATCATACCAGCTTCTCCAAAAGATTGTACCCACAGCCATGCAGCAAAAAAGCGGATTACTGTCCGGGATAGAGGGGTATATGACACTAATAGCAATAGAATCTTCACACTCCGATGCCGTTGGCAAATTTTCCCGTTTCGAAAGACTATACGGAGAGAGTTCCATGCTACCATTGATCAGATTCAGCTTCGCAGGATACCTGTTCGACAAAAACGATTTTGCCGGAGCACTCTCTGTTTACGGCACAATTAATCCTGGCAGGCTGGAGCGTAAACTCAGGAACGAATACCACTTCAAAACCGGTTATTCTCATTTGAAAGGGGGAGACATTCAACAGGCAACCGAACAACTTTTGGAGGTTATCAACTCCTATTACGATGGTTATACTGCTCCGGCAACATACTACCTGGCTCATACTTACTACCTAAAGAAAGATTTCATAAATGCCTCCGCCTATTTTGCCAAGATCGAAAAGGACCCCAGGTTCAACCTTTTGAGTCGTTACTACCTGCTCGAAAGTCATTTTATGATGGGAGACCACAACTATGTAGTTAGTAACGGAGAATCGCTATACAACCAACTTTCAGGCGAATATAAAGACAAAAGTGCGCGACTTGTGTCGGAATCATTCTTTGCTTTGGGTGATAACCAAAAGGCAAAGTTTTATTTTGACAGGTACACCCTGTCACGCAGCTCACTTTCCAGGAGCGAAATTTATTATGCAGCCATGATTGCCTACAGTCAAAGCAAGTTTGACGAAGCTATAGAGTTGTTTGCCCAAGTGACCGGAGAAGACGACAGCCTTACACAAAACGCAGCATACCACATGGGAAGGTGTTACATCGAGACAAAAAACAAGGTGGAGGCCCTAAATAGTTTCAAAATTGCTTCTCAAGGGTTGTATGACCTTGCCATCAAAGAAGATGCAATGTTCAATTACGCAAAGTTGTCATTTGACCTCAACTCCGATATCTCGCCTTTCCGTCGCTACCTTGACACCTACTCCCCCTCTGAAGATAAGTTCAACGAAATCCAAAACTACGTTGCAAACTCTTATCTTGTGAACCAGGATTATAAGTCGGCAATCGAGGCACTCAGGACAATCCGCAATCCCTCGTCCAAAGATATTGTCAACCTTCAAAAAGCAACCTTCCTGAGGGGAATGCAGCTGCTTTCCCTGGGGGCATACCGTGATGCCATCCAGGTATTTGAACTATCCATGACTAACGGACAGTACAACACCAGCCTGTATAATGTTACCCGTTTTTGGCTTGCAGAGGCCTACTACCGGAACAACCAATTCCGGAGGTCGGTGGAGATCAACCTGGATCTGGCCACCAACAACCAGCATTTCAAAGGCAGCAATGAATATGCGACAGCCCTTTACAACCTTGCCTACGGCTACTTCAAGCTGGGGGACTTCCCTAAAGCCGAATCCTGGTTCAAAAGGTACCTCAATCTCTCAAGAGGAGAGATTCTTTATTACGATGAGGCCACTGCCCGGCTTGGTGACTGCCTCTTCATGCAACGAAAGTACGAAGATGCAATCAATGCTTTTTCTGCCGTATCTACATCCAACAGGTTGCTCAAGCAATACTCCAGGTACCAGGTTGCCATTGTCACAGGTTTGCTGGGCAAGGAAAAGGAAAAAGGTACTCTGCTCAAAGAATTGGTCACACAAGGTGCTGTCTCAGGCACCCTTTACCCCGAAATACTTTACGAACTTGGAAGGACTCTTATCCAGACAGGAGAAGATGACCAAGCTATAGCCTATCTTACTGAGCTGAGCAACAGCTATTCAAACACAACGTACCATCCCAAAGCCTTACTGGAACTTGGGCTTGTATATCTTAACAAAGGTGAGAGCAATAAGGCAATAGGGTACTACAAACAGATACTGGAAGAGAACCCTAAATCTCCTGAGGCCCAAAATGCGGTAGCCGGGCTGGAAAACATCTACAAAGATTCCGGCAGGGCTGAGGAATTCCTTAGCTACCTTGACGGGCTTGGTATGTCTCAGACCAGGAGTTCATCGGAAAGGGAACTCATTATTTTCAGCTCTGCCGAAAAACAGTTTTTATCGGGCAACTACGCTCAGGCAATCACCTCCCTCAACTCTTTCCTCAAAAGCTACCCACAGGGTACCAAGAGCGCACAAGCATGGTTTTACCTTGGGGAATCATACCAAAAAACAGCCAAACCCGATCTGGCCCTCGATGCATTCCTCAAAGTCATGGAGATTGGAGAAGGTTCCTTTACCGAACTGGCCACCCTCAATTATGCCAGGATTTCCTACAATCTTGAGAATTACAGGCAGGCAGCCAAAGCATACTCCTCTCTATCAAGGATTGCAAAACTGGAAAACAATATTATCGAAGCCGCAACAGGACTGATGAACTCATACTTTATGGACAGACAATTTGCAAACGCCATATCCGAGGCTGGCAGGGCTTTAAGTCTCAACATATCCGAAAACGACAAAGTGCGATGCAATTATGTAATTGCCAAATCACACTACCTATCAGGCGAAAGGGAAACAGCACTCAGGTATCTCAAAGAGCTTGCCAAGTCCAAAATGACCCCCGAAGGGGCAGAGAGCACATATCTTATCATATCAGATGCTTTTGACAAAGGAGAATTTTCAAAGGTAGAGAAAGAAGTTTATGATTTTGCCGACTCTAGGACTCCGCAAAGCTACTGGCTTGCAAAAAGCTATATACTTTTAGGAGATAGTTTTGCCGAAAGGGGTAATCTGGAACAGGCAGAGGCAACCTACAAAAGCATATTGGAATCCTACCAAAGCGATACCCGTGACGATGTTGAGGAACAGTTAAAAATAAGGCTTTCGAGGATTGAAGAGATTAAAAAGACTAGTAATGAGAACAAATAGGCTTATACACACAATAATTGCAATCTTTTTCCTGGCAGCCCCGGTTACCGCCCAGCAGACAATTGACCCTACCCTTGAGGTAAAAAGGGATTTTGACACTCGCCTGATGGAGATAACAAAGGGCAAACTCCTGGGAAATTTCCACGACTCTTTGGGCAGGTTTAACCTCTCATTTGATTATTCAATCTTTGACAAACCAATAAAAAACCTGTACGAGTTCAGTCCCCTTGCCGCTGCCACCATAGAACACGGAGCGGCCCCCTCTTATCCTGTGCTGTATGTAAAAGCCGGCTCCAATTTTCCTTTAAACCCATACGGTGAGGTTTTCATCAGGCCCAAGACAGGAGAGAAATTCTCACTCTCAATGGGGGCTCTGCACAATTCATATTTGTCCAAACTCCCCAACATCCGGCTAGACGGCGGCAGACTGGAGCCGGGAGAACAGAAAAATTCAGCTCCTTCTTCCTTAAACCGATTTTTCATTGATCCTGTATTCCGCTGGAAAAACGGGGAAATCGGAATAAATGCCGCACACGAAACTATTGCAGCCAGCTACTACGGGCTCAACGCCCAATACAGTTCCTTTAATGAAGCCTCAGCCATGAGGGACTCCATGGGCAAGAGGAGCAACGTTTCAAAAGTCTCCATGTATGCCAGGTCCAGAAACAAAAAAAACAACTCGTTCCATTACAGTACTCATATTTCCTACACCGGACTTAGCTCAGAATCCAACCACCTTACCATCCGTGAATCCGACATCCTCACCCTTGATGAGCTCTTCTTACATGCTTTGCCTCCTCAATATGACCTCAACACACACAATCCAAAAGAGAAGACCGTATCAGTATCAATTGATGCCGGTGCAGGTTTTGCAGGTTACAACACACTTATGGCCGGGGCCTCTTACCAAGCAGCCACCCCTCTCTACTCCGACACTCTTAACCGAAGTAACCTGCAACTACATCCAAGGTATACTTTCAAAAAAGGGCGGTGGGATTTTGAGCTGGGGCTAAAATACAACAGATGGTGGGAAGGCACCACCAATGATTACAACATTTACTTTAACGGTAGTGCCTCTCTTGAAGTCGTTCAAAAAAAGCTTTGGATTTATGGATTCCTCGATGGGCAAAACAACTTCATGACATTCGAAAGGATGCTGAGATCCAATCCATGGATCAGTCCAAACATCCATATCAAAAATATAGAACAACCTGTGATTGCCCGAGCCGGAATCAAGGGAAGCCTAATGGATCGTTTCTCGTTCAATTTTTGGGGTGGTTACGAAGAGTATCGCAACCAAATCTATTTTTACTCCAATCCAAACCAGTTTTACTCTGCAACATCACCATGGGCCGGCATTGATGCTTTTTACAGGGACGAAACCCGGTTAGGAGCAGGAGTCGACCTCTCATACTACAGCACCGTATTCAGCGGATCTTTCAACTCAGAGTATTACACCTTCAAAGACCAAGATAACCAGAGTGACAAACATTTCAATTATTCTCCATTAACAATCAGGGCAAGCGGCCGGTACAATTGGAGAGAACGTATAGCTGTCTCAGCAGATCTGCTTTTCAAATCCAACACACCCACCATCACAAACATGGGCATAGTTTATGAGAGTACCCCGGAAAATTTGACTGTTGCCGAGACAAGGGCATACCTCAGGGCCAACGTTACCCTCTCATACAGCTACAATAAAAACCTATCTTTTTACCTCGAGCTCAACAATATCTTAAACTCAACCATTGTAGAATACGGCACTTATACCATGCCAGGTTTCAACGGCGGTTTAGGCATTTCATTTAAGCTCTGATATCCAAATAAATAGCCTCACATTACAACCTGATAAATGAAGTAAATTTATTAGGTTTTTTTTTTGAATTTGATTACCTTTGTTTCCTTAAAAAATCGATCAAAAGAAGATGAAGGAAAATGAGTCCAATTTGGCCGCCGGCCAATATTCAGCAGAGAGCATCCAGGTTCTGGAGGGGTTGGAAGCGGTAAGGAAAAGACCGTCCATGTACATCGGAGACGTAGGTTCCAGGGGATTACACCATTTGGTTTACGAAGTTGTCGACAATTCGATTGATGAGGCCCTGGCAGGCTACTGTACTCATATCGAGGTAGCAATCAACAAAGACAACTCAATTACAGTAAGCGACAATGGCAGGGGGATTCCCACAGGCATCCATGAAAAGGAGGGTCGCAGTGCCCTGGAAGTTGTGCTGACTGTGCTCCACGCCGGAGGTAAGTTTTCAAAAGACTCATACAAGGTTTCCGGAGGTCTTCACGGGGTCGGAGTATCGTGTGTGAATGCACTTTCGGAATACCTGAGGGCAGATATATACCGGGAAGGCAAACATTTCGTACAAGAGTACAGCCGGGGTGTTCCCCAATACCCTGTAAAAGTAGAGGAAGACTCCGATGTAACCGGTACAACCATAACATTCAGGGCCGATCCCGAAATCTTTGTCATGGGGACGCTCTACAATTACGATATCCTGTCGGCCAGGCTAAGGGAACTTGCATTCCTGAACAAGGGGATTAAGCTTACCCTTACCGACCACAGGGAAGCCAATGATATGGAAGAGAATGGTGGGCCCAGGGTGGAGACTTTCTATTCCGAGCTTGGTCTTCTGGAATTCGTCAAATTCCTCGATGGCACAAGGGATAAGCTCACCGATAAGCCCATTTACCTGGAAACCGACAAAACCGGGATTCCTATTGAAATTGCAATGCAATACAATTCGGGCTTCAGTGAAAATATCCACTCCTACGTAAATAACATCAACACTATAGAAGGGGGTACCCACCTTACAGGGTTCCGAAGGGGTCTTACCACTACTCTTAAAAGCTTCGCCGAGAAAAACGGGATGCTTTCCAAACTCAAGTTCGAGATAGATGCTGCCGATTTCCGTGAAGGTTTGACTGCCATTATCTCTGTCAAAGTTGCAGAGCCCCAGTTCGAAGGACAGACAAAAACAAAGCTTGGCAACTCAGAGGTGACCTCTGCCGTATCCCAGGCAACCACCTCTGCACTGGATAACTACCTGGAAGAGAACCCTCGGGATGCAAAGATCATAATCGACAAAGTTATTCTTGCAGCTACCGCCCGTCATGCTGCCCGCAAAGCGAGGGAAATGGTGCAAAGGAAAACTGTAATGTCCGGCTCCGGGCTGCCGGGTAAACTTGCCGACTGTTCCAACAGGGATCCTTCTGTATCCGAGATATTCCTGGTAGAGGGAGACTCTGCAGGCGGAACTGCAAAAAGTGGCAGGGACCGCAATTTCCAAGCGATACTTCCTCTGAGGGGTAAGATTCTCAACGTGGAAAAAGCCATGGAACACAAGGTTTTCGAAAGCGAAGAGATCCGTAATATCTATACTGCACTAGGAGTAACCATAGGTACCGAGGAAGACAGCAAAGCACTTAACCTTTCGAAATTAAGGTACCACAAAGTGATAATCATGACCGATGCCGATGTGGACGGCAGCCATATCGCCACACTGATACTCACCTTTTTCTACAGGTTCATGCAGGATCTGATCAAAAACGGACACGTATATATTGCAACCCCACCTTTGTACCTGGTAAGGAAAGGTAAGCAAGAGCAGTATTGCTGGACAGACGAAGAGAGGGTTGAAGCTATTGAAAGGATAGGCAAAGGCCGTGATACCGGAGTACATGTACAACGGTACAAAGGTCTTGGAGAGATGAACGCCATCCAGTTGTGGGATACCACCATGAATCCGGAATCAAGGCTGCTCAGGCAGGTTACAATAGACAATGCCGTTGAGGCTGACCGTATCTTCTCAATGCTTATGGGAGACGAAGTTCCTCCGAGAAGGGAATTCATAGAAACACACGCAAAATACGCCAATATTGATGCTTAACCGTACCATCAAGTATTTGTTTATCATCATTGCTTTTTCGGCATTATCAATTCAAACTGCCGCTTTTTCAAAAAGGAAAAGGGCGGCGACTTTGACATCAACCATAAACAAACCCTCTGTCCCGCTCCCCAAGCTTCCCGGTTATGACCCATACCATTCCGATTTTTGGTCAAAACCAAACTACAGGTCAACCATTGTTCCAATACTGGATTACCTTCGCAGCGTCGAATATTCCGACCTGCCCGAAGAATACGACATCTGGAGCGACACAAAAATTAATCCTTACCAGGTAAGCCTTGTAGATATGTCTGATACAGTAATGATTGACGTATCAGGCTATTGCCCGCCATCAGTCAAACACGTCACATCGGACTTTGGATTCCGCAGGTGGAGGCACCATTATGGCATAGATCTTAAAGTCCATAAAGGGGATAGTGTTTTCAACGCTTTTGACGGAGTTGTAAGGATTACCAAAAGGGCGAGGGATTACGGCAACTATGTCTTGATCCGCCATTTCAACGGACTGGAAACCCTTTATGCACACCTCAACAAAATAACAGTGAGGCCAGGGGACACCTTAAAGTCCGGGATACCTGTCGGGCTTGGAGGTAACACCGGGAGATCTACCGGATACCATCTTCATTTCGAAATCAGATACCTCGGCAACCCTATCAATCCAAACGACATAATAGACTTTAACAGTTCCAGTGTAAAAAACAGTATACTGGCACTTAACGCAGAACATTTCGAATATAAAAAAGAGATCGACAAAATAAGGTACTGGACTGTTCGTAAAGGCGATACTTTGGGCAGGATTGCCCAGAGGACAGGTATTTCCATAACAAAACTATGCTCCCTTAATGGAATCCGGCGTAACTCCATATTAAGGATCGGTCAAAGGATAAGATACACATAATCAATTATTAACTATGGATATTTTTGAACGAATTAAAAATGACGAAGGTGGTCCGCTGGGACAATACCGCAAAAAAGCTCACGGTTATTTCATGTTCCCAAAACTGGAAGGACAAATCCAGCCAAGGATGACTTTCAACGGAACTGAAGTTCTTGCCTGGACTTTCAACAATTACCTTGGGCTGGCCAACCACCCCGAAGTTCGTAAAGCCGATGCCGAAGCTGCCGAAAAATGGGGGCTAGGATACCCTATGGGAGCAAGGATGATGTCGGGTCACACCGAATTACACGAAAAGCTGGAGAGAGAGCTTGCAGACTTCGAACTCAAGGAAGATGCCTACCTGTTTAACTTTGGCTACCAAGGAATGGTTTCCACAATTGATGCCCTTGTCAACAGGCACGACATCATTGTATATGATTCCGAAGCCCACGCGTGTATAATGGATGGCGTCAGGCTGCACATGGGACAAAGGATTGTTTACCCTCACAACGACATAGAAAAATGCGAAAAAGCGCTGGCCAGGGCAACCAAACTGGTTGCAGAGACAGGCGGCGGCATACTGTTGATTACCGAGGGTGTCTATGGAATGACCGGCGACCTTGGAATACTTGACAAAATCGTTGAACTCAAAAAGAGATACAAGTTCCGCATATTGATTGACGATGCTCACGGGTTTGGAGTGATGGGCGAAAACGGCCGGGGAACATCTGAGCATTATGGTGTCATTGACCAAATTGACCTCTACTTTGGAGCTTTTGCAAAATCTATGGCTGCTATTGGTGGTTTTGTCGCCGGGCCCAAAGAGATAATCAATTACCTAAGGTACAACCTGAGGTCCCAGATTTATGCAAAATCTCTTCCAATGCCTTTGGTCGAAGGGTGTCTAAAAAGGGTTGAGATGATCCGCACCATGCCCGAATTACGCGAAAAGCTATGGATCGTTACCCGGGCAATGCAAAAGGGACTAAGAGAAAGAGGATTCAATATTGGCAAAGCAGAGGCCTGTGTAACGCCGGTATTCCTTGAGGGCAACGTTGCTGAAGCAACAAACATCCTGATAGACCTCCGTACAAATTACAAGATATTCTGCTCGGTTGTAGCCTATCCGGTAGTTCCCAAAGGAGTACTGATGTTCCGCCTGATACCTACTGCCATGCATTCACTGGAAGACGTTGACTACACTCTCAATGCATTCGGGGAGATACAGACAAAACTCAAAGCCGGTTTCTACAAAGGCGAAGAGATGCAAGACATGTCTTTGGAATAACACATCATGTTCAAGAATAAAGTAATCATCATTACCGGTGCCAGTTCCGGAATAGGTATGGCCGCTGCCAGGGAGTTTGGGAACCTGGGTGCAAATCTGGTACTTGCTGCCCGCAGTTCAGAAAAGCTCGAAGCATTGGTCAAAGAGCTTCCTCCAGAATGCAAATCAATTGCAGTAAAATGCGATGTGAGCATAGAGGATGACTGTAAAAACCTTGTTGTACAGGCAATTTCCAAATTCGGGAAAATTGATATTCTTGTAAACAATGCAGGGATATCCATGAGAGCTTTATTCAAAGACCTTGATTTAAGTGTTATAAAACAATTGATGGATGTGAATTTTTGGGGCACTGTATATTGTACAAAATATGCATTGCCCCACATTTTGCAACAACAAGGCTCCGTTGTAGGAGTGATTTCAATTGCAGGATACAAAGGATTGCCGGCCCGAACAGGTTATTCGGCATCAAAATTTGCAATATACGGTTTCCTGGACACATTAAGGATAGAACATCTCAAAGACAACCTCCACGTAATGATCTTTGCACCAGGTTTTACCGCATCCAATATCCGGGAGCAGGCTCTGGTTGCAAATGGTTCTAAACAGGGTGACACTCCAAGGGACGAAAACAAGATGATGAGTGCCGAGGAGTGCGCAAAACACCTTGTAAAGGGAATCAAAAAACGGAAGGCAGAGGTAATCCTTACCCCAATCGGAAAACTCCTGGTTGTCCTCAACAAATTTCTTCCCAGGCTTGTAGACAAATTGGAATACAATTACATGAAAAAAGAGGCAGGATCGCCTCTTAAATAATTTTGTATTTTAGATCAAACCGATTCCCTTATATTTGCAGCAAGCTTTTCCACCAATACCTTCCTGGCCTCCCGGCTTGCCCATCCAATATGGGGAGTCAGTACAATCTTGTGTGGCTCCTTTATTTTGAGATAGGGATGCCCTGGAGGTATAGGTTCATCTTCGTACACATCAATTACAGCTCCCGATATTAGTCCGTAATTGAGGGCTTGTGCCAGGTCATTTTCGTTTACAATACCTCCTCTTCCCATATTAACAAGTATTGCAGAAGTTTTCATCTCTTTAAGTTCGGTCAGGGTTATCAGGTTCCTTGTTTTTTCGTTTAGTGGTGAATGTATCGAAATTACATCGCTTTTGGCAAGTAACTCACTCATCGAAACAGAAGGGTAATCCCTGCAATGGGCAACTCCTCCTGTAGAAAAGTAATAAACATTGCATCCGAATGCCTCCACAATCGAGGCTACCCGTTTCCCAATATTTCCCATCCCGATTATACCAAAGTTTTTACCTTTTAATTCAAAAAAGCTTCTTCCGGTATGTGTAAAGTGCATACTATTTGAATATTCACCACTTTTCACAACATTATCAAAATAGATAATATTGTTTATAAGGGCAAGCAGGGATCCTACTGTAACCTGTGCAACACTCTCTGTAGAGTAATTCACTACATTCTTTACCGGGATACCAACTTTTGCGGCATATTCCGAATCTATGTTGTTGGTTCCTGTCGCTGCAACACAAATCAATTTAAGTTTTGGAGCTCCGTCCATCTCCTCCTTTCCTATCCTGACCTTGTTGACAATCAATACATCAGCATCTTTAATCCTGGAAAGGATCTCCTCTTTGCTGGTCAGCTGGTAGGAAATAAGTGTCCCGGATTTCTCCAAAGGAGTCAAATCCACATCTTCTCCAAGTGTAGCAGCATCCAAAAAAACTATCTTCATTAACAAAAAGTTATGTGTTATTCAAAATCTTGTAAACGATAAAGAGCTGTACCTTGGTACAACTCTTTTTTAAAACTGGTGCCCAGAACAAGACTCGAACTTGCACACCGTAACCGGCACTACCCCCTCAAAGTAGCGTGTCTACCAATTTCACCATCTGGGCTTAGGGACTGCAAATATAGAATATTTTTTTGTAACTTAGCAAAAAATAAAACCATTTTGAAAATGAACGACAACTTCAAAAAACAAATTTCAGATATAGAAGATCTTAACGAAATTGCGCAAATCATTGCAGAGAGCACTGAATTGCGGGAAAGGATATCAGGTTTCGAAAAAGAGCCATTTTCCAAATGTTTCAGCGCAGCAAAGAAACCTGTTTCCATGAGTTTTAAGAAAAAAGGAGACACCATTTACATTGTCGGAGATTACACATGCTCCGAAGATGATAACAGTTCTGTCCTGGAGATTATCCTGGAGGCAATGGACCAGGATTTGATTACAACAGCACACACATTGGAAAACGGATTGTTTTGGGGAATGATCGAAGCTTGTTCTGTCAAAAGGTTGGGTTTTGATATAACCTCTCTTTCCGAAATCCCTGAAAAGGACTTTTTGTTCAAAGATAACAATCCTGCAATCCTTGTTGGCTTGTCATCGGACAAAGAGGGTCGTTTTGTAGATTTCATCTATAACAATGGAATAGAAATAACGCTTTTAGGACACGTAACCAAAGGGGAACTGAGAGTGGATGATACCTCTTTCGGGTTCATTGGAGAGTATATAGATTGATGGGTTTGAAGATTAACAAAGACAAACAAAACATTGCAGCTATGTTCAACAGCATAGCCGGCAGTTACGATCTGCTAAACCACCTTCTTTCTTTTGGTATCGACAAAAGTTGGAGGGCATTCCTCATCAAGAGAATCAAGCTTCTCAAACCAGCAACAGCCTTGGACATTGCCTGTGGGACCGGGGATATAACAATTGCAATGATGAAGCAAGGTATCGATGTCACCGGCCTGGACATTGCAGACAAAATGTTGGAAAAGGCTGTAGCAAAAAGCAAAAAAGCCTACTACGGGCTAACCGGGAAAGGCAAGGGAGCATCTTCTTCCATGCCTAAGTATATTTGTGCTCCGGCAGACAACATCCCTCTTCCTGACAACTCGTTTGATGTTGTGACTATAGGCTTTGGCATTCGCAATTTTGACAATCGGGGGGAGTCTCTTTTAGAAATTAAAAGGGTCCTTAAACCAGGAGGAACACTTTTCATACTTGAATTTGCCACTCCAAAAAACAGAGTTTGGAGAGGGGTATTCAACACATATTTCCTCAAGGTTTTACCATATATTGGGAAGGTTATATCCGGAGATAACAGCGCTTACTCATATCTCCCGTCATCCGTTGGCACTTTTCCCCAGTACGGGGAGTTCATGGAAGAGCTGGAGCATTTCGGATTCAAAAACCCCACTTACAAGCAATTGACCGGTGGTGTTGCCGTAATGTACTCTGCACAAAAATCACACAACACATAGTAAGCTATGCCATTTTGGGAATATATATCTGTAATACTGTACATTGTATATTTGGTACTGGCAATTTATGCATCCGGAGTAATTATTTACCAAAAATCCGATCCTGTCAAATCCCTCTCGTGGATAATAGTGATTTTACTATTGCCATACATAGGATTGGTCCTCTATCTTTTGTTTGGACAAAACTTCCGAAAGAGCAAACTGTACAACCGTAAAGGAGTAAGGGACGAACGTGTCCGCAGGATAATTGCCAACAAACAACTGAAACAAATCAAATCGGACAGCACTTTCCTTCCCCAAAGCCTCAGGAAATTTGAAAAGCTTATCAACCTAAATCTAAAAAGCAGCCGCAGTATTCTTGGTGTCAACACTTCAATTGAGCTCTATTTTACGGGAAAAGATGCCCTGGAAGCAATGTACGAATCGATAGAAAAAGCAACCAAACATATACACTTGCAATCCTATATCATAGAAGATGACACTATTGGCAACCGTTTCAAAAACATCCTAATTAAAAAAGCAAAAGAGGGGGTTGAGGTCAGGGTGATATATGATGATGTTGGTTGTTGGGGATTGTCGTCCGAGTATAAGAACGATATGTTGTTGAACGGCGTTGAGTTATTGAGTTTCTCCCCGGCCAGGTTCATAACTCCGACATCAAAAGTCAATTACAGAAACCATAGGAAAATTCTGGTGATTGACGGTTTGATCGGTTTTCTGGGCGGAGTAAACCTTGCAGACAGGTATTACAGTGGAGGAAACTTCCAGGAGTGGAGGGACACCCATATGAAGTTGTCAGGCGAGTCTGTTGCAGCATTGCAATCGAGTTTCTTGCTGGACAGGTACTTTATCATGAACCAGCAGTTCAAGCGTCGTAAAAAATATTATCCTATACCGGTAAAGGAAGATTTCGACCTTGAGAATTCCAATGAACATATATATTCCCAGATCATAACTTCTGGGCCTGACAGTGATTGGGCTGGTATAATGCAGTGTTACTTTACTGCAATAACCTATGCAAAAAAGGAGATTTTTATTGTCACACCATATTTTACACCTAATGAATCCATTCTGAACGCGATGAAAACGGCAGCTATGGGAGGTGTTGAGGTTTCACTGATGCTATCAGAAAAATCAGACACTAGCATAGCTCATTGGTGTACAATGTCTTATGCCGCAGAACTCCTTGAAGCCGGGGTTAAAGTGTACCTTTTCAAAAAAGGGTTTATCCACTCCAAAGTTATCTCAATTGACGGTGAGTTTTGCATAATCGGATCTGCAAATATGGATAACCGATCCCTTGAACACAATTTTGAAATAACAGCCATAATATACAACAGTAATTTTGCCAAAGAGGTAGAAGAGCAGTTCCGTAAAGATCAAACCGAATGCCGTACACTTGCAAGCTCCAAATGGGCACGCCGTAGTGTAAAAAACCAAATGAAGGAGGCCTTGGCAAGGTTGCTGAGTCCATTGATTTAAAAACCAACCACAATGCTTAATATACTTGCAGGAGGAGTCAATTTTAATCTGCCGTTGGAAAACCCGGTACTCATTTTCACTTTGATATTATTCATAATTCTTTTTGCCCCAATTTTATTGAACAAAATCAGGATTCCCCAGATAATCGGGTTGATAATAGCAGGTGCCGTGATTGGTCCAAATGGCTTCCACCTGATGAACCGTGACAGCAGTATCCTGCTTTTCGGGACAGTTGGCCTTCTCTACATAATGTTCCTTGCCGGTATAGAAATTGATATGGCAGACTTCAAGAAGAACAGGAACAAGAGCCTTGTCTTCGGTCTTTATACCTTTATCATACCAATGGTGGCCGGAACTCTTTCGGGTCTTTTCATTCTTGAATTTACTCTTCCTACCTCCATACTTATGGCCAGTATGTTTGCCTCCCACACCCTTCTATCCTACCCGATTGTCCGAAGGTTCGGAGTCTCAAAAAACAGGGCTGTCAACATAACCATAGGCGGTACAATGATCACGGACACCCTTGCCCTTCTTGTACTGGCAGCCGTTGTTGGTATGTCATCAGGCGAAGTTGAAGAGTATTTTTGGTTGAAACTTACAGCATCAATACTTGTTTTCGGAGCCATAGTTGTGTTCATTTTTCCTGTGATTGCCAGGTGGTTCTTTAAAAATTACAGCGAAAATGTACTTCAATACATTTTTGTCTTGGGGCTGGTCTTCCTCGCAGGATTCCTTGCCGAGGCAGCCGGGATTGAAGCAATAATCGGGGCCTTCCTTGCCGGATTGTCACTTAACCGGCTGATCCCTCAGACTTCTCCCCTTATGAACAGGATTGAATTTGTAGGCAATGCTCTTTTCATCCCCTTTTTTTTGATAGGAGTTGGAATGCTCATAGACTTTAAAGTCTTTTTCACCGGGACCGAAACAATTATTGTTGCGGCAGTCATGTCTGTTGTTGCCACTCTCTCTAAGTTCACAGCAGCCTGGATAACGCAAAAAAGCTTCCGTTTTTCCAAAGCCGAAAGGAACGTGATATTTGGACTGAGCAACGCACAGGCAGCAGCAACGCTGGCCGTGGTTTTGGTCGGTTACAATATTGTCACAGGGGAACAGCCCGATGGGCAACCCATAAGATTGCTGAGCGAATCAATCTTAAACGGAACCATCCTGATGATACTGGTCACCTGTACAATTTCTTCTTTTGTGACACAAACCGGAGCACAGGTTCTTGCAGTCGAAGAGGAGAGTACCTCCGATGATAAACAAAAGGTCAAGGAACGTATCCTGATTCCCATAAACTCGATGGACACACTAGAAGACCTTGTAAATCTAGGCATTACAATAAAGGCCTCCAACAACCGCAAATGGCTTTATGCCCTCAACATTATTGATGATGATCGTGCAAGTGATGCTGCCGATAAACATGCCCGAAAACTACTGGAAAAAGCCTCCGATATTGCAGCTGCAACCGACAACTATATCCATGAGTTAATGAGGTATGACCTCAATCCTGTAACTGGAATAATGAACGTGATCAAAGAACACAAGATCACCGACCTTATCCTTGGCCTTCATCAGAAAAAGTCAATATCCTCAACTTTTCTGGGGAACCTTGCAGAAGGAATACTGGAACAATGCAATACCACAATTTTTATTTACAAAGCAAACCAACCGCTCTCCACTGTCAAAAGACATCTGGTGGTGGTTCCCGAAAAAGCCGAAAAGGAGGCAGGCTTTGCCTTATGGCTGATGCGAATTTGGAATATAGGCAGAAACACAGGCGCGGCAATCCATTTTTACGCATCTCCTCAAACACTCTCTTTTATAGAAGAAGTCCAAAAAAGATATCCCATTGAATTGAAATTAAACCATTTTGATGATTGGGACGATTTCCTTATAATTTCCCGTGAAATCAAAAACGATGATAACCTGGCAATTGTCATGAGCAGGCCTTTCCAACAATCTTACCACAAGAAAATGTCCAGGATTCCTGACTATCTCGACAAATACTTCAAGTCAAACAACTTTATGCTGATCTATCCGATTCATGATTCCAGGCTGTCAGATACTGCAAACGAACCAGGTAATGTCTCCATGAATTACCCAATAGAGTCTTTCGAAGAGTTTTCTAAGGTGATTTCAGGACTTTTCCGAAAAAGATAATAACTCCAGGGACCCTTCATTGAACATTGTCAATGCCTCTTTTATCGAGTAGTTATGTGCATTCACGAAAATTTTTACATTCAAGTGTTTTAGGATGACTGCAGCATTATCACCAGGACCATTCCCGGTGATAATCACGTCCGGAGCCAAATCGTATACTTTTCTGGCTGTGGCACTCCCTGCTCCGTGTGCTTTGTTGGTAACCGATGTATTATCAATGACTGTGAGGGTATTGTCATTTGTATTGTACAAAAGCAAATACTCTGCACGACCAAATCTGGGATCTATCCTGGAACTCCAGCCTTTTCCAGTGGATGTAAAAAGAATTTTCATATGTTAATATTAAACTTGTTTTTAACAATTTATGCTATTTACCTTAACACTCTCCCAAATTGAGCGAAAAAGGATGGCAATTTCGGGAAACTCCTCTGCTACAATTTTAGCTCTCGCTATGGATTGGGTGAAAAATGTGTTGTAAGGGATGTCAGCAACATGGATTATACCCTCGTCCGACGAATAGTCCTTGATTTCTTGACTTATCTGCAGATTTATATCAAACTTATTAATAATCAAAAGAGGCTTTACCCGGAATCGTTTTATCACAAACATTACTCTTTTCAGGTCATGTAAAGCCGACATTGTTGGCTCTGTAATCAAAAGAGCAACCGTAGCACCCGATACAGAAGCAACAACAGGGCAACCAATGCCCGGAGCTCCATCTACAATGATATAGCTGCAACCCTGTTCTATGGCTAACTTTTTGGCTTCACATTTTACCTTGGCAACCAATTTCCCTGAGTTTTCACCTCCGACTGATAACCTTGCATGAGCCATTTTGGATCCATTTTTGATGTTCGACAAATAAATCTCACCACTTTTCCTCGGTACCATCGAAATTGCTTTTGCCGGGCATAAATGGTAACAATAACCACAACCTTCACATTTTAGATTATCTATGTGAAAACTTTTTTGATTACGTGTTACTGCATCAAACCTGCAAATATCCCTGCATAATCCACATGAGATACAATTGCCACTATCGACTATAGCCAATTCCCCTCCAAAGAACAGCTCTGATGAGTAATAATCCGGAGCCATGACCAAATGAAGGTTAGCCGCATCCACATCACAATCGGCCAAAACAGAATCTTTTCCGGCTACAAATGCAAGTGAAGCAGCCACAGAGGTTTTGCCTGTCCCTCCTTTGCCCGATAAAACAACTATTTCACTAAAATTTTTCATCTCCGTCTCCTATTTGCCTCTTTTCGCTCCAGGTAGTTGAATATGCCGGCAATGACAGAACGAAAGCAATGCTTATCCAACATCAAACCACCCTTTGAATATCTCTCGGCAATCGTCATATCGTAAGGAATCCTGGCCACAACGTCAATCTTGTTTTCCTTACAGTACTCCTCCACCATTGCATTTCCGCTACCATACCTGTTGACAACAACCGCAACCGGTTTGTCGAGCAATCTGGCTGCCTGGATTGCCAAAACCAGGTCATTCAGGCCAAAAGGTGTTGGCTCTGTAACCAGCAAAAGCTGGTCACACTCCTCAATTGATGCTATCATTGAACAAGATGTACCCGGTGGGGAGTCAAAAATATGGAAACGTGCCTCTTGGTCACATTTAACAGAACGTTCCTGAACCAGTTTTATCAAACCCACAGGCTGCTCTTCGTTGACATTAAGCCTCCCTTCCAACAAAGTGACCATTCCCATTTTAAAATAAGAGATATCACCAATATGTGATTTTTTCATGGGCAAGGCTTCTTTTGGACACATCTCGCTGCAAGCATAACAACTATGACATAACTTCTCGTAAACCACAACCATCCCGTCCAAGGCTGCCAGAGCATTGAAGTTACACAACTCTTCACACATCCCACACATATCACACCTGGTTATGTCCCAATCGGGTACAAAACGGAATTGTGGTTGGATATCCTTCAGATCTCCCTTTATAAAAATTGCATCGTTAGGCTCTTCCACATCAAGATCTGCCAGCAAGACACTTTCGAATTCTCCGATATATGCTGCAAGGCTAGTACTAACGAGCGTCTTACCTGTTCCCCCTTTGCCACTGGCAATTGCCACCTTGAAAGGACTATCTGCCAAACCCATGAATACCGTGTCTGTTCGCACTATGTCCATTCATGCTCCTGCCCCTGCCGGGACCCATACCCTGACCCCTGCCGGGATCCATACCCTGACCTTTGCAGGAACCGATGCCTTGTCGTTTTCCGTATTCCGGGGCACCCTTGTATTCTTCACCGCTTAAGTGACTACAGAGCCCTCTTCTTTTTCCGGTTTGAGCTCCTTTGCCCAAAGGTCCGGTTTGATCTCTACCTGGCATAATTTCTGAGTTTTAAAATTTCTTGTCAAACAAAGATAATGAACATATGTTCATTTTAAAATATTTTAATGCTTTTTGTTTAAAAAACTTATATTAGTACAATAATGATCAAACCACATAACTATGATTACCAGTAAACTAAATGCTTTATCCTTTCTTATGGGCATACTTTTCATGACATCCTGCACTGGCAATTCAGGAAATACGAATGAATTTTTCCATCCAGGTGTCAGCGATTACCTTATCCCGGTCAATACATCAGGTGCCCATATTGGTAAGATTTCGGAATCGGGATTGAGCCAACCTGTACAATTCAAAATCATCAATGATTCATCTGGATTATTCGAGACAGATTCAACCGGAATTATAAGGTTGAAACCAGATGCCAGTATAGACACCTTAGGAAATACTTATATATACGGAATAACAATCGGTATGAACGGATATAAAAAAGAGATAGAACTGGTGAGAAACGACTTTTTGACCAATAAAGCAGTAGCCCACAGAGGTGCCTGGAAAAACACTGGTAAAAGCCAGAATTCCATTGGATCACTTCAAAAGGCCATTGATGCAGGTTGTGCATGGAGCGAACTGGATGTATGGATGTCTGCAGATGGACATCCAATTCTTAGCCATGATTCAGAAATCGACGGATTAAAAGTAGAGGAGAGTACCCTGAATGATCTGAAAAAGGTTCATTTGAATGATGGAGAATATCTCCCGTCACTGGAAGAGTGCATAGAACTGGTAAAAAAACAGAATAAGACCAGGCTGTTTGTAGAAATAAAGCCCTCAAATATCTCTCCCGAAAGGGCTCAGCAACTGGCAGTGAAGGTTGTGGAATTGGTTCATGCCAAAAAAGCCCAGGCATGGGTAAAATACATCAGTTTTGATATAAATGTATTGTTAAGGATTCTGGAGAAAGACCACTTTGCCTCTGTTGCATACCTGGGCAATGATAAGAGCGTGGAGGAGCTCCATGACCTCAACATGTGGGGTATAGATTTCAACAGGTCCATGTTTGAAAACAATGGTAAACTGGTGAATGAAGCTCATGAACTTGGAATGACAGTAAACGCTTGGACCGTGAATGATCCCGAACTGATGGACTATTTGCTAATGCTGGGTGTCGATTTCATCACCACAGACGAACCCGAAATCCTGTTATCCAAAACAGCTCTGCCTGCCCAACGTTAAGCAAAAGAGGCTGTCTCAATGACAGCCTCTTTTACTAAAAGTGACCCCGACAGGATTCAAACCTGTAACCGTCTGATCCGTAGTCAGATACTCTATTCAGTTGAGCTACGGGGCCAGTTTTTATATCAATTATCCTTCCTGAGAAAGATCATTCTTTACAGAAGTGTATTTTCTCTCTTTTATCCTGGCTTTCTTACCTGTAAGTTTCCTCAGGTAGAAAATCCTTGCCCTGCGAACCTTACCACGTTTGTTCACTTCGATTGAATCAATAAAAGGAGATGTTATAGGGAAGATACGTTCCACTCCGACACCATTGGAAATCTTGCGAACGGTAAATGTTTCGGTTGTTCCGCTACCCCTGCGTTGAATCACAACACCCCGGTATTTTTGAAGACGCTCCTTGTTCTCCTCTTTAATCTTATAGGTAACAGTGATTGTGTCACCGGCCTTGAAATCGGGAAGCGTACTTACCTCACCGGCAAAAGCTTCTTGTGCAATTTTAATTAAATCCATTTTCAAAATCTTATTAGCGCAACGTTACCGACTCCTGTGTTCTTGTAAGAGGTTGCTTTTTTATTTGGGACTGCAAAAATAGAAATTATTTTCCAGATACCAAAAAATTGTTTATTATTTAACACCAGCTTTGTACATTGCACCTCCGATATTGTCGTATTTTGCTCCTGTAACGCTTTTTAAACAACCCGGGATATCATGTACGTACAGGGCTCCAAGAAAAGCAAATATCAGCGCCTCTTTAAAACCTATTGTCAAAGAATCCGGAACAACAATATCGCATTGCATAGCTTTGGCCGAAATTCTTTCTATCAGGAATTTGTTCAGAGCTCCCCCTCCTGTCACCAAAACCTTACCACCTTTGAGATGTGATGCAATCTGTATGGCAACATGCTCGCAAAAAGTAGCAAGCCGGTCTTCAAGTGACAGAGCTGCCTGGTCTATCAATGGGATTACTTCTTGTTCAACCCATTCCCTGCCCAATGATTTTGGACCGTTCTGTTTGTAAAAACCAAGATGGTTCAGCTGTTCCAAAAGTGAGGCGTCGACCTTACCACTCCTTGCAATCTCCCCATCCTTATCATACTCAAGACCAATCTGCCTGGTGTAGTGGTTTAGTACATAATTGACAGGGGAGATATCATAGGCCGATCTTGCATGCCCCGAATCGTACGATATGTTTGAAAAACCTCCCAGATTGAGGCAGTAATCATAATCAGCAAACAAAATCCTGTCCCCGACCGGTACAAGGGGAGCTCCCTGACCATAGAGGGCCACATCGGTAGTCCTGAAGTCACATATTGTATCTACTCCAGACTCCGCCGCAATACCGGCACCTGAACCAATTTGTGCCGTAAATCTCACAGCTGGCTGGTGAAAAATCGTATGCCCGTGTGATGCTATGTAATCGGGAGACAGTCCGTTTGAATCAATAAATTCCTTAACCCGTCTTCCTAAATAGAGTCCGTAGTCCGAATGGAGCCTGGCGTAATCGAGGGCAGACATGCTTTGGGCAGTGGCCAATTGATTTTTCAGTTCCTGTGGATATTGCTCTTCATGGGCTTTCAAAATCTTGTAACTCCACTTGCCTTGTTCATATCCGAACTCTGTATAGCAGAGATCCAGCCCATCCAGGGATGTCCCCGACATCAATCCAATAATCCTTACCATATGAATGTTCTTTTTAATACTGTAGTGTTGCCTTTGTTGTCCTTTACCTCAATTTCCAGATCATGCTTTACACCCTTCCTGAGTTTGTCAGGCATTAGCTCACTCTCCAATCTGCTGTTTTTTGGATCGTACGAAGTTAATATCCAGATCCCGTCTATCCAAACATTGTAAGAAGAAATCCCGGATAGATTATCCTTTACTGTGAATCTTAAAGAATTCCTTCCCGACAGGTTCTGGTTGTTCGCGAACAATGGTGTCACAACCGGAGGGATAGTGTCCGTTGCAATACCGTAAATACCAAACGATCCTATCCGGCCCTCCACCCAGCCGTTCCTCCATGTACCTCCGGCAGATGATAATCTCCCGTTCTTGTTTAGCTTTACAAGCATCAATTTTTGGACAGGCATACCAGCAAACTTTGCCGGAACCTTTAGTGCAAGGATAGCAGGGTTGTGGAGAGGTGTCGATTCATTGTGCACCATGTGATAAATATCCCCGTTAACGTTAATTGTATCTGCCGAGAATTCAATTGAACTGTAAAGGGCTGCAGGAGGAAGCATCAATCTTACAAGGGAATCGTGGTAACGGTTTGGAATAAACCACGGCATGACAATACTCCGGGAGAAGCTGTTGTTGGAATTCTGGGTATCCCCTTTCAAACTCCCCGGACTCCCTGACCTTTTGGCACGAAAGTACTTGTTGGTAGTGTTGCCATGTTCATCCTTCAGTTCTATCCTGATTTTATGCTCCAGGTTATCCCTCAAAATAAAAAGACCATCGTTCACAGATCTAATGTTCGAAGCCAAACCGCCTCCAGGCTCTACCCAGCTTTTGACCATTGAGATATTGTTGTTTGATTTTTCTGAATATTCAACAATACTGTTGATGTATCTGCCTGCATCAAACGGAATCTTTTCCGGAGTAAAAGAAAAGACCAGTGTATCGTCCAAATAGTAGTTATATTGGTAGACGGCCAGCTTGGCATTGGTTCCGTTTTGCCTGTCTATGGCATCTACAGCTACATAAAATGTATCAGGCAAAGAAATTATGCCGTTGTAGCCGGAGTTGTGGGATGCTACCTTCCATCTCGAAGGGAGAGCCTGGTGGTTGCAAATACCGTAAAACCCTATACTCCGGAACTCAGGAGGAATATTGTCAACAACAGTGATTGATGTTGCTTTCAAAGGATTCAAAGGTATCTGTGTACTGCTCTCCCTCACTTCGAAGTGAAGATGGGGGCCACCCGATGAACCGGTATTTCCAGCCCTCCCTATAAAATCACCTTTTTTGAGTGGAAACATTGATTTTTCGGGATAGAGATTAACCGAAAAATCTTTTTGCAAATATTGTTGTTCCCTTACCCACCTTGTAATATTGGGAGCAAAATCCATCATATGACCATAAAGGGTTGTCCTACCGTCGGGGTGGTCAATGTAAATGGCATGTCCATATCCTCCCGGTGAGACTGAAATTCTGGAAACATACCCATCAGCAGCTGCATAAAGCCTTGCTCCCGAAACCCCTCCAATCCTGAAGTCAACTCCCGAATGAAAATGGGTAGCCCTCAGCTCACCATAACTACCCGATAGGGAAAGTGCGAGGTCCAGTGGATTCCGGTAAGTTACAACCTTTTCCTTTTCGGAGGCCAGAGTACTTACAGCCAGCAATATAAGAGTAATTGGTAAGTATATCTTCCTGCAACATGACCTCACTACGAAAATATTTTTCTCATCCTGTCAAAGAAGTTTCTCTCCTCCTTGTCGGGATTGGGTTTGAAATTTTGCGAACTTTTCAGTTTTTCCAAAAGCTCCTTCTCCTGTTTATCCAGTTTTTTGGGTGTCCATACCTGGATATATACAAGGAGGTCCCCACTGCCGTAGCCATTGACATCTGGAAGGCCCTTACCCCTAAGTCTCAATATTTTTCCTGATTGGGTACCAGGCTCTATCTTGATCTTAAGCTTACCATCCACAGAAGGAATCTCGGCATCTGCACCAAGGATTGCATCCGGAACAGAAACAAACAATGAGTATATCAGGTCGTTGCCATCCCGTTGTAGTTCGGGATGAGTCTCCTCTTCTATAACCACCAGCAAATCACCGTTTACTCCGCCCCTTTTGGCTGCGTTACCCTTTCCTTGGATGGTTAGTTGCATTCCTTGTGCAACTCCGGCGGGTATCTTGAATGTTATCTCCTCGGCATCCTTGACCAAACCACTTCCGCTGCAAGCAGAACATGGGTTTGTGATTGTCTTCCCGTCGCCGTTGCAGGTTGGGCAAACAGATGCTGTCTGCATGGTTCCCAAAAAAGTCTGGGTCATCCTTGTAACCTGCCCGGTCCCTTTACATGTGGGACATGTAGCTATATCGGCTTCGGATTTGGCCCCTTTACCGGAGCAGGCTTTACATGCAACCTGCTTGTTTATCTTGACTTTTTTTTCTGCACCATGTGCAATCTCCTTGAGGTCCAGCTTAACTCTTATACGAATATCGGAGCCCCTGCTTACCCTGCGACCGCCCCTCGTTTGGGATCCAAAACCTCCGAAACCTCCGAAACCTCCGAAATGACCTCCAAAAATGTCCCCAAACTGGCTGAAGATATCTTCCATGGAAAAACCACCGCCAAATCCTCCGCCTGCAGAGCCATTCATTCCTGCGTGGCCAAACTGGTCATAGCGGGCTTTTTTGTCGGGGTTGCTCAACACATCGTAAGCCTCAGCTGCCTCTTTGAATTTATCTTCGGCCTCTTTATCGCCAGGGTTCTTGTCCGGGTGATATTTAATGGCCATTTTACGGTACGCTTTCTTTATCTCCTCGGCAGAAGCTCCCTTACTAACACCAAGTACCTCATAATAGTCTCTTTTTGCCATTTTAAAGAATTATTGTCCCATTACCACTTTTGAAAAACGGATAACCTTTCCATTGAGCAGGTAACCCCTCTGGATCACATCAACTATAAGGTCTTTCTTAGATTTATCATCCACAGGGACTTGTGCCACTGCTTCGTGGAAGTCGGTATCCAGTGAGCACCCAATCGCCTCTATCTCTTTTACACCTTTGGAGTTAAGGAAAGACTTCAGTTTATTATAAATCAGTTCTGTTCCCTCCAATGCCGTGGAGTTGCCGGCACCTGCTGCAGAGAGCATCTCGATTGCCCTCTCAAAGTCGTCCAGTACAGGCAAGATTCCTTTGATTATATCTTCTCCTGCAAAAAGGATAAGGTCTTGCTTCTCCTTTAATGTCCTCTTCCTGTAATTATCAAACTCGGCCGCCAATCTCAAATATTTGTCATTCAGCATAGAAATTTCCTCTTTTAAATTCTCAACACTGTTGTCAACCTCTGTGGAATCCTCTGCAGTTTTATTGTCATTGCTTTGCGGATCACCCTCATTAACAACTTTTTGAGCTTTTTCTTGCTCATTTTCGTTCAATACAGTTTCTTTAGTGTGTTTTTTCATGATTAGTAAAACTATTAATCAACAAGCTGCAAAGATAGTCACAAATTATTTGCCAAAAGGGAGATTAAGACAATTTGGCATACTATTAGCCGGAAAAGTTGTAGTTTTGCAAATCATAAACTCTATGCAGTGTTGACACAAATCGGGGATTTTCTCCTAAACACCAGTATATACAGTCCCAAAATGCTTTCTGTGCTCATTTTGACAGGAATCCTTGTCGGTTTTGTAAACACTCTTGCCGGTATGGCTACAGCTCTCTCTTATGCTCTCTTCATGGCAATGGGAATGCCCATAAATGTGGCCAACGGCACCTCAAGGGTGGGTGTCTTGGCACAGTTTGCAGTTTCTTCGGTGCTTTTCAGGAAAAACGGCTACCTGGACGTAGAGCAGGCAAGCAAGGTTGGCATTCCTGTAGCAATCGGGTCTGTGGCAGGAGCTCAGCTGGCTGCCCTGGTAAATCCATCCATAATGGAGGTTCTGATGGGAGTCATGCTGCCTGTTATGGCAGTCTTGCTGCTGGCAAACCAAAATAAAAACAAAAAAAGTGTCAACCCATCCCCTGCTAACACCAAATCCAAGTTTGGTCCATTTCGTTTTTTTGCTTTCACACTTATCGGAGCGTATGGGGGATTCACACATGCCGGAGTCGGGATTTTGATTATCTTCGGGAGTGTGTATCTATTGGGTCTGGACCTCATAAGGGCCAACGGTATAAAACAGTTTGCAGTGGTCATGTACACCCCTCTTGCCCTCGCAGTCTTTATTTGGTATGGTCAGGTAAACTGGCCCGTAGCTATTATTTATGCTGTCGGAAACGTTACAGGAGCAGTGATTGCATCAAAAGTTGCAGTGAAGTGGGGTGCCGTTTTCATCAATTATTTAATTGCATCCGCAGTATTCATAATGTCTTTCTGGTTAATTTACAAACAGTTTATTTGATTCAAGATGGTAGAAGCCACAGTTGTGATACCTCTGTACACCACCAATTTAAATGTACGGGAATTAGGTGCCCTCAAACAGGTGCAAAAGGTACTTGGAAGACACCCTATAACCATTGTAAAACCCCAATCATTGAATAACAGTGAAGTAGAATCCATTGCTCCTAATCTGAATTATATCTCTTTCCCGGATTATTTTTTCAAGGGGATTGAAGGTTACAACAAACTCATGCTCAGTGCAGAATTTTACAAGGCGTTTGAAAAAAGCCGATATATTCTCATTTACCAGCTGGATGCATGGGTTTTTGAAGATCGTTTGATGGAGTGGTGCAGCAAAGGCTACGACTACATTGGAGCTCCGTGGATAAGAAGGAAAGTGTACGATTGGCCGTTTGTCAGACAATACATGCAACTAAAATCGTTTTATAAAAAGGTATTGGGCCAACCGGACAAACAAATGCTTTACAACAGGAGTGGCAATGGAGGGTTTTCCCTCAGGAGAGTTTCCACGCACTTTCAAGCCGCTGACGAATGTATTGGAATCATAGGGGAGTTTACCTCAAAAAGAAGATACCATATGTACAACGAAGATGTCTTTTGGTCTGTAATTGTAAACAAACACTGTGATTTTAAATTTTCCTACCCCGGCTATCGCGAAGCACTTGAGTTTTCATTTGACAAACATCCCGCCTATTGCTTTGACCTCAACGGAAAAAAACTACCGTTCGGTTGTCACGGTTGGAGCAAAAAAGAGATGTATCCCTTTTGGAAGGATATCATAAACTTCTGATATAGTCCGACATCTCTTTGAGTCTGGATTGGATATGGTCAAAAAAAAGTGTGTATCCTTCACAAAGATAGTTCAACTTTCTCCCGTCAGCAGTGTTTACAATCCGGTGTTCGGGGCAACCGCCGTAACATAGCTTCAAATGTTTGCAATTCAAACATCTTTTTGGAAGTGAAGAGAATTTCCCTATTCCGAAATTGGGTAGTTTTCCATTGAAAATCAAGCTATCTGCCTCATCCGTTATACTACCCAAAAGATGCTCCGGAGAGACAAAGTGGTCGCATGCATACAATTTACCATCCATTTCAACTACCGGGACATCGCCGCACACAGGTGAAAACTGGCATAGCCCCCCTTCCATGGACATATAGTTTGCAAGGGTAACATCAAAAAGCTGCACATAATATCTTCCGGCATCATGGTTTTCCCACCATTGGTCAAAGATATCCATCATAAATATCCCATAATCCAAAGCATTAATACCCCATGGCTTACCCGGAGATACAACTGGCAAAAATTGCATGAAACGGGAACCTGAATCCCTCAGAAAACCATATACCTCCGCACCCCTTCCCTTACAACAGGCGTTGACAGTCGAGAGGGTATTGAATTCCACACCATGGTCAATCAAATGGCCCAATCCCTCCATTGTCTTGTCAAACAATGGAAGTCCGGCAATATTCAGACGAAATGCATTGTGGATATCCGGAGGACCATCCAACGAAATACCTGTCAAAAAGTGATTTTCCCTGAAAAAGGATGCCCACTTTCTGTCTATCAATGTACCGTTTGTCTGTAATGAGTTTGAGATTTTTTGGAGTGATCCCTTGGCCTTCAAAGCTTCCCTTTGAAAGTCGAGTGCCTTTTCGTAGAAGTCCAATCCGGCAAGCAGTGGTTCGCCGCCGTGCCAACAAATGGAAATCTCATCGGATTCGTTATGGTCTATTACTTTGTACATGGACTCCCTGAGCAGTTCATCACTCATCCTGCCTTGTGAATATGAAGAAGGGGAGTAATAACAGTAGCTGCAGTTGAGGTTGCAAAAGTTTCCTACAGGCTTTATCATCAATGAAAAAGGTCTCTTTTTCCATAAACGGGAGGCCTGATCCAAATGTATGACTCCGCGAGGCTGCATCAATTTTGAATAGCATTTTTTTCTAAAGGATCGTCGTACTTCTTTGCCAATTTTACCAACTCCCTGTGAAGCTCTTTTTGCACCTTAGCATAGGAAGGATGGTTGTATATGTTGTTCATCTCACGTGGATCGTTTTGTAAATCATAAAGTTCCCAATTGTCAATATCATGCCCGTAAAACTTTATGAGTTTATACCTTTCTGTTCTGACCCCGTAATGCCTCCTGACAGCGTGTTCGGCCGGATATTCAAAGTAATGATAGAAAAGTGATTTTCTCCAATTTTTCACCTTTTTACCGGTCAACAATGGCAAAAAAGATTCGCCATCCATCTCATCCGGCACTTGAACTCCGGCCAAATCAAGTATTGTTGGTGCATAATCGATATTCTGAACCATCTCTGTGACATCTCCCCTCCTACCGTACTCCGATGCGTTATCCGGCATCCTTACCACCAATGGGGTACGGAAAGACTCCTCGTACATAAACCTTTTGTCAAACCAGCCATGTTCACCCATGTAAAAACCCTGGTCCGAAGTGTAAACTATCATTGTGTTTTCCATCATGCCGTTTTCCTGTAGATAGTCGAGTACCCTGCCAATGTTATCATCCAATGATTTGATGCATTTGAGGTAATCTTTCATATACCTTTGGTATTTCCACTCTGCCAACTCCTTTCCCGTGAGATTGGAATTCCTGAAATCTGTCAAAACAGAATCGTAGACCCTGTCCCACTCTTTTCTTTGCATAGGGTCCAACCTCTTGATGGCAAAATCCAGGTTCAACTTGAGCCGTGTCCTGATATCCTCCGAGTTAAGCTTAAGGTCAAACGCGTAGTCCAGTTCATCCCCTGCAATACTCATCTCTTGGCCAGCAGCTGCAGGACGACCTTCGTAGTTATCATAAAAATTATCCGGGACAGGGAAAGTCATATCTTCATAAAGATCAATATCTTTAGTGTCGGGCATCCAATTCCTGTGCGGTGCTTTGTGATGGATTATCAGACAAAATGGCTTGGTTGTATCTCTCTCCTTTTCCAACCAGTCCAGGCTTAAGTCCGTGATTATATCGGTGCTGTAACCCTCCCTTGTAACCCTTCCTTCCGGAACAATAAAAACAGGATTGAAGTAGAATCCCTGCCCCACCAACACATCCCATTTGTCAAAGCCGCCGGGTTCACTTTTAAGGTGCCATTTCCCAAAAATGGCAGTCTGGTATCCAGCATTTTGCAATAATCCGGGAAAGGTAACCTGGGTACTGTCAAAACGGGTTGCATTTGTAGTCATGCCATTTTTATGTGAGAATTTCCCGGTAAGCATGGCAGCCCTGCTCGGACCAGATATGGAGTTGGTTACAAAACTGTTTGTAAACCTCAAACCCTCGTTTGCAATCCTGTCGATATTTGGGGTACGATTCAAACTACCGTCATAACAACTGATGGTCTGGTAAGAGTGGTCATCCGACATGATATAAACAATATTGTACGGTTTGTTGCCACCTTTTTCTTGTGATTGTCCTGCAACCGGGAGAGCAACTGCAGAAAGTGCCGGCAGAGCCAGCAAAAGTCTTTTTTCCCTTGTCATTATTGGTCTGTTTTGATTGCCTAAAGTTAAATATAATTGCGATATTTAAAGTCGGGATTGAATCCTGGCCTAATAATCACAAACCATGACAACAGATGCCATAAACATATTCTGGCTCCGCAACGACTTGCGTACAGAAGACAACAAAGGTCTTTATTACTCACTTACAACAGGAGCCTGCAAAACACTCCTCCTTTTTATTTTTGACCCGTTTATCCTGGATAAACTAGAGTCAAAAGAGGATAAGAGAGTAACATTCATTGCCGGTACCCTTAAAAACCTGGAGCAATCTGCAGGCTGCAGTATTCTCTGCTCATATGGAAAGCCTTCCGAGGTTTTTGGATTTTTAGCTGCAAATTACAATATTGCAGGCGTTTACTGCAACGAAGACTATGAACCATACTCAATTGAACGGGACGACTCCGTTGAGAGAATTCTTTCTTTGAAAGGCATCAAACTGCATCGCTTCAAGGATAGCGTGGTTTTTGCAAAAAACGACATCCTCAAAGGGGACAAAACTCCATACACTGTATATACCCCGTACGCCAATGCTTGGAAAAGGAAGCTAATGGAAGAGCCGGGGCAACTTCTTGCATCTTTTTATTCCGGAGCTTTGCTCAATAAACTGGTTGACCCGGCAAACATAACACATATTCAAGAAAACGGCATTGTTATTTTTTTTAGAGGTGTCCCGGAGTTATCCCGCATTGGTTTTATCGATACTGGACACAAGGTCTCTCCCTTCGTTCACGTAGACCCGCTGGTGATTGACAACTATGAAGAAACCCGTAATTACCCGGCTGTTGCCATGGGCACAACAGGGTTAGGCATGCAAATAAGGTTTGGAACCGTAAGTATCCGCAAACTTGTCTCCCTGGCCCTGAATCACTCTCAGGTATGGCTTGGCGAATTGATATGGAGGGAATTCTTCAAGATGATCCTTTACCATTTTCCTTATGTCGTGGACGAACCTTTCAAGAAAAAATACAGCTTTGTCCAGTGGCGCAATGATCCATCTGAGGTAGAGAGATGGCAAAACGGAAATACCGGCTATCCGATAGTGGATGCAGGAATGAGGGAATTGAACACCACAGGGCTGATGCACAACCGGGTAAGGATGATAACTGCTTCTTTTCTTGTCAAGCATCTGCTTGTGGACTGGAGGGTTGGCGAGGCCTATTTTGCAGGAAAACTTCTCGATTACGATCTCTCTGCCAACAACGGGAACTGGCAATGGGTGGCAGGCACAGGGTGTGATGCAGCCCCATACTTCAGGATATTTAACCCTTACGAACAAGCCAGGAAATTTGACCCCAAAAATACATATATCAAAAAATGGATTCCGGAATTTGGCACAAATGAATACCCGGCTCCAATGTGTAATCACAGCGAAGCCAGGTTGAGGGCTCTTGAAGCCTACAAAAAGGCTTTAGAGTTATAAACTCTAAAAAAAGAGAGTTACCATTTTTCTTTTGGTAACTCTCCTTGATACATCCAAAACCGGCAAGATGTTTAACTGCCGGATACTTTGATCTGCAAGAACAAACTACATCTTGTCATTTGAGCCTAGAACGTTTATTATCTTATGCTTGTAAAGCTCTTTAAGGGAATCCCTTGCAGGTCCGAGGTATTTACGGGGGTCAAACTCTTCGGGTTTTTCTGCAAAAACCTTCCTGATTGCAGCAGTCATAGCAAGACGGCCATCCGAATCAATATTGATTTTGCAAACAGCACTGGCAGCAGCTTTACGTAGCTGATCTTCGGGAATACCTATTGAATCTTCCAGCTTTCCGCCATATTTGTTGATCTGGGCCACGACATCCTGGGGTACGCTTGATGCTCCGTGAAGCACAATCGGGAATCCGGGAATTCTTGTCTCAATCTCCTTGAGAATATCCAGCCTGATTTCGGGTTTTTGACCGGGTTTGAATTTGAAAGCTCCGTGTGATGTCCCGATCGAAATGGCAAGTGAGTCAACTCCGGTACGGGAAACAAACTCCTCGACCTCCTCGGGTTGTGTATAAGTGTGATGGTCCGAAGAAACCTCGTCCTCCACACCGGCCAGCACACCAAGCTCACCCTCTACCGTAACACCGTGTTCATGTGCATATTCTACAACCTGCTTTGTGAGTTTTATGTTCTCTTCGAAAGAGTGGTGCGACCCATCTATCATCACTGAAGAGAAACCCATGTCAATGCAGGATTTGCATAGTTCAAATGAATCACCATGGTCCAGATGTAGCACAATCGGAATATTTGCTCCCAGTTCTTTTGCGTATTCAACAGCACCCTGAGCCATATATCTAAGCAATGTCTGGTTGGCGTACTTTCTTGCACCGCTGGAAACCTGCAGTATAACCGGCGATTTAGTCTCCACGCATGCCGTAATGATAGCCTGCATTTGCTCCATGTTGTTAAAGTTGAAAGCCGGAATTGCATATCCGCCTTTAACTGCCTTGGCAAAAATCTCCTTTGAGTTTACCAGGCCAAGTTCTTTGTAAGAAATCATAATATATATTGTTGTTTTAAGATCCGTCTCTATTCAAAAACCGTGCAAGAGAAGATTGGTCTGCAAAAATAGTAACAATTTTGAACAAAAATGGTTAACTTTGTACATATCTATATAATACAAATCCTGATGAATCCTCATATATTACAGGAAGCCAACTGGAAAGAGATTGAAAAAGCCAGATTGAAAGTTGCAATACTTCCTTGGGGTGCAACCGAAGCGCATAACTACCATCTGCCCTATGGCACCGATACAATAATGGCTCAGAAAATTGCATCTGACGCAGCTTTCCGAGCAAACAAAAAGGGGGCCGGGGCCATTGTCCTGCCACCAATCCATTATGGTGTAAACACCGGACAGCTGGAGGTAAAACTCTGCATGAACCTCAACCCCTCCACCCAACAGTCAATACTCCAGGATATCCTGTTTGTGCTCGAAGAGCATAATATTGACAAGCTTATAATTGTAAACGGCCATGGAGGCAATCAGTTCCAGCCAATGATAAGGGAACTATCACTGGAATTCCCCGACACAATAGTTTGCACACTCAACTGGTGGAAAATATGCAACGAAAATGAGTTCTTTAAGGAACCGGGAGATCACGCAGGGGAACTGGAAACCTCCTGCATGATGTCGGTTGCACCCGCGCTTGTAGCTCCTCTGGAGAGTGCTGGTCCGGGCAAAGAGAGAAAACTAAAACTTGACGGTTTTCGCGAAAAATGGGTATGGACCCAGCGTAGATGGGTAATGATCAGTGACGACACCGGAGTTGGCAATCCGGCGGCCTCTACACCCGACAAGGGTGCAAAATTCATTGAATGTTGCACAGAAAAACTGGCCCGGTTTATCCTGGAATTCTCAAAAGTACGTTCAGAGGAAGATATGTATGAAGCAGAATAACCAAACCAGAGGAAAGGTAATGATATTTTCGGCTCCTTCCGGAGCTGGTAAAAGCACAATAGTCAAGCATCTGATGGAAAAATTCCCATGGATGGGGTTTTCCGTTTCGGCCACATCCCGTCCTCCAAGGGGAGAAGAGAGGGATGGAAAAGAGTATTACTTTCTTACTTCGGCTGAATTTTCGGAGCTAATTGAAAAAGGGGCATTTGTAGAGTACGAAGAGGTTTACCCCGGAAGATATTACGGTACACTCAAAAGTGAAGTTGAAAGGATATGGGGCCATGGTAAAATAGTTGTCTTTGACATCGATGTCAAAGGAGGAGTCAACCTCAAGGGAAAATACGGTGCTGATGCCTTGGCAATATTCATTATGCCCCCCAACGTTGAGACCCTAAGGGAAAGGCTTCTCAAACGGGGAACAGAGAGCCTTGATGCCATTGAAACCAGAATTGCCCGGGCAGCAGAAGAGATTGGCTATTCAAACCTCTTTGACATAGTACTGGTAAACGACGATCTGCAGGAGTGTCTCAATAAGGCTGAGGCAATTGCAGGGGAATTTTATAATAAATGAATGTAGCTTTATATTTCGGTTCTTTTGACCCGCTGCACATAGGGCATATATCTATATGCCGTTATTTGCTAAAAACCACAGGAATTGACCAATTAAGACTGGTGGTCAGTCCCAAAAATCCTTTGAAAGATGAATCAGGAGTTTCTGATCCCCAAAAAAGATTGGAAAACGTACGGTCGGCAGTCAAACGGGCAAGGCTGGGACGAAGGGTCACCGTATCGGATGTAGAGTTCAATATGCCCCCACCGCTTTTTACCCTCAACACTCTAAGAAAACTCCAAACCGAGGAGCCCGGAATCCGGTTTATTTTAATCATAGGAGCTGATAATCTTGCAATTATAGAAAAATGGCATAAATGGAAAGAGCTACTCCAAGACTATACTGTATGGGTTTATCCCAGGCATGGGTATGATGCCGATGCCCTCTGCCTCAAATATGGATGTCAAGTTTTGAGAGCTCCGATGATAGAAATTTCATCCACACAAATCCGGGAAGCCGAGCAAAGAGGTGTTGACATGTCCGGCTTCAAGGCCTGAACCAGGATTTTGACTTGGAATTACCTTCCATAAAAATAGTTCCAAAGGCTCTCATCAGGAGGCGCAGCCTCAATAAAGATCTCCTCCTTTTTTACCGGATGCAGGAACCTCATGCTCCTGGCATGCAAAGATATCCCTCCATCCGGATTGGAACGCGGGGCTCCGTATTTTAAGTCCCCTTTTATTGGACAACCTATTGCTGCCAGCTGGCACCTGATCTGGTGGTGTCTGCCTGTCAACAGTTCAATTTCCAGCAAATAATAATTATCTGATGCTCCGGCCAGTTTGTAGCGTAGCCTGGCCTCCTTTGCACCCTGGGTGGGTTTGTTACGTGCATAGGATTTGTTCTGCTTTTCGTTCCTTGTAAGGTAGTGGAACAACTCGCCCTCATCCTGAGGTGGCATCTTGGAGACGATGGCCCAGTAGATTTTCTTTACAGCTCCGTTCCGGAAAAGTTCGTTCATCCGTTCCAGCCCCTTGGAAGTTTTGGCAAACAGTGCTATACCACTAACCGGTCTGTCCAGCCTGTGCGGAACCCCAATGAAGGCTTCTCCAGGCTTGTTGTCTCTTTTAGCTATATAACCGGCAATCAAACTACTTAGCGGTATATCTCCGGTTTTGTCGCCCTGGATAATATCCCCGGTCCTTTTATTGACTGCAATAAAGTGGTTATCTTCAAATAAAATCTTTGGTATATCAGTCATTAATTCAAAAATTTCAATATTGTTCATCTTGGCTTGGGAAATCACTGCTTTTCACATCTTTTATATATGCAACGAAAGCTTTGTGGATTTCGTCATGAAGATTATGGTAACGCCTTAAGAACCTGGGCGAAAACTCTTTGTTTATCC
>WARP01000230.1_pt1 | contig 40233 bp, 39 predicted proteins | sample 4769151 | NCBI WGS metagenome assembly WARP01 (sample SAMN08893023, study PRJNA449175) | gut metagenome | isolation source: rumen sample fed with dry roughage | host: cow | place: India: Nagpur | collected 2016
AGACCAAGGTATTGATTTGATTACGTATCATCGAAAGAACATGAAATCTGTACAACTTTGTGCATCAGATGAATATCACTTAAGACAGCGCAATAAAATAGAAACGTTATTCAGTTTATTGAAAGGACAATATAATTTAGTGACGAGTAAAGCTCGTAGTATTCATGGATTTCTAAGTGGGATTTATGCTTCTTTATGTGCATACCAATTAACCCATCGAAATAAGCCAACAATTCAAATTATGAAATCATTGGCTTAAGCAGGATTCGGGTTAATATAAGAAACAGTAATAAAAAAGGCGATGTAAAACATCGCCTTTTAGAAAAAAACAATGGACAGATTAGAACTTATATTCTAATCCTGTACCGACTACAGGTTGTTTAGTTTCATTCGAACCTTGTTCAAGAGTCAGATAACCGGCATAACCATAAGCTTTCACCTGTTTGTTAAATGCATAATCTGCACCGACAAAAATTTGTTGCGCATCAAAGTCTGATTTTGCTGATTTAAAGCTGGTGGTATTTTGGCTATATTGCGCTTTTACAGTCCAGGCCTTCGCAGTTGGAAGATTATATTCTGCGCCCAACAACCAGCCTTGTGAATCGTCGATATCTGCTGCTGGTAGTTCATTTCCGGCTGCATCTTCTACTTCAGAAGTCTGATAAAGTGCTTTTAATGCCAAACCACCATCAATGTTTACACGACCAATGGCACGTAGTGTATTTGCTGCGGCAAACGCACTGCCTGCAGCACCAGCAGTTACTTCGGGAGTAGATGCATTGACAAAACCACGTCCTGCAAAATTACTTGGAATAGCTTTATCATAAGCAATACCCGCCACAACGACTGGGCTGTCATAGACTACAGATGCAGACCATGCGTCGCCTAAACCACGACCAGCAGTTTTAGACGAGCCATTACCTTTCACAATGCCTGAATCTTCACCAGAGGCCAACAACGCATTCACTTTAATGGCACCTGTAGGCAATTTAATTGCTGGAGATTCATAAATGACTGCATTCGATATACGGGCTTCGCCAGTGAAAATACCGTTTACATCTGCTTTGTTAGCAACGTAGTTGTTAAATGTATCAACTGGACTTGAGAGTTGCTTCAATGGCGTGTCATGTGCACCCACTTTTAAAGTACCGAGCTGAGCATCTTTTAAACCGACAAAACGGTTACGCGTAGTCCAGTCTGTACTATCTCCATCTGCGCTGAGCCCCCATTCAATCGCATAAACTGCATTTAGACGATCGTTCAGTTTTTCTTCACCCTTTAAACCAATGAAAGAGCTGTTAGAACTTACCTCAACAACGTCACGATCAGAAACAGGTGACGCATTATCTTCTGGTAAGTAATCGATACTTGCATCAATTTCCCCATAAAGAGTTGGCGCTGCAAAAGTTGGTGCTGCCAGTAGGCTTAATGCAATCGCTGCTGCTAATTTGGTTTTCATCTATAAATACCCCTAAGTTATTCTGTAACAGATGTTACAATTCAGAAATATTTAAAAAAATGATTTAATTTTTATTTAGTTATCTTATTTAATCCTTAGGTTTTAAATGTATATTGAATTGAATTAAAAAGCTTTTAGGGTTTAAAGCAAACTGTTTTTCCATCTCATAATCGGGAAAATACAGAGCAATGCCAACACAGTAATCAAGCTTAAATAACTCGCATAACCCAGGAGATCGCCTAAAATCCCGCTTAGGCTATACAGTCCACCGCTCACGGTTGCCATCAACGCCACCTGGAAAGTGAAATCTGTTCCTGCCAAATGTTTGCGGCTGTATTGCATGACCAGAGTCAGCATCACCACCAACAGCATGGCGGAAATCATGTCTTCAGCAGCATTAATCAGATAGATCATCCAAGTTTCAATAGGACCTTGGGTCTCATATTGAACAGCTAGCCATGCGTAGGCAGCCAAAGTGAAAATTTTCAGAATAGAAAAACCGAGTAAAGCATGCTCACGGGACACATACTTCAGGCTGAACCCTGCAAGCCCTGCACCGATGAGTGCAGCCACAGCGCCAAGCATGGTCACATAAATGCCAATTTGGGAAAATGTCAGTCCTAAATCCACCATTAAGGGTTTCAGCAAAGGCCCAGCTAAACCATCGGCAATTTTAAAGGTGATGAGCACCGCTAACCATGCAGCAAGATTTTGCTCTCGATAAAAATAAGCCAGATAATCTTTTATTTTTTGCCAGCGAAATGTTCCTGCTTCGGTACTGGACGGCATATGCTTTAATCGTTGCGGTTCTTTCAGCCATAAAATCGGTAAAGTATTCAACAGCACCAGTCCCGCCAAGATTAAAAATGTGCTTTGCCAATCCAGCCAGTCCAGTGCCCATAAAATAGCCCCTCCACCGACAATAAAGCCTAGTCGTGAGCCAATGACCTGAAAGGTATTACCCCAATGTTGCTGCTGACTGTTCAGCATATTGACTGCCAGACCATCGGTAGCAATATCCTGCGTTGCACCGACCAGATTCATGCTCAGTAAAGCCACAAAAAAAGCCAGCAAATATTCAGGCTGGTTTAAAGCCTGAATCGGCAGAAAAGATAAGCCAGTCAATACCACCACACTCAATAACTGGGTCGGAATAATCCAGCTACGGTAATGTCCAAATGCTGCATAGCCAAAATGGTCAACCCATGGTGCCCAGAAAATTTTGATTGACCAGGGCAACATCAATAAGCCAAAACCGCCAATCTGTGCCAGCGATACCCCTTGGGCACGTAAAATAACGGGTAAGGCATGGGTCATAAAACCAACCGGTAAACCTTGGGCCCAATATAAAGAGAACAACAAGAGATAGATGTTACGTGTACTCGGCATAGTGGGCCCTTCGGGTCAAAACCGGATTGACTGTTTTGATCAGGCAAGCTGAATGACAGTTGATATTTTGCCAATGAATCTTATTTTACAAAAGCTTAACATGTTTAAAAGCCGATAAATTTATCCGGGAGTGCAATCAGACACCATGACTCAACACTTTCCGATCTTACCCGATCAGGTGCCTGCCCGTAGTGGTCACTTAAGCCGAAATATTTTCAAAAAATTATTTCTTGCCCAAGGCTGGAGTTTTGAGGGTGATTTTCCCAACCTACCGAAAGCGGTCGCCATTATTTCTCCACATACCTCGAATATCGATGCCTGGCACGGTTTTGCCGCACTGCTTGGACTGGGCATCAAGATCACGGTTTTTGGCAAACACACCCTATTTAACACACCGCTGAAACCCATACTTGAATGGATTGGGGTGATTCCGGTCAATCGCAGTATCCAACAAGGTACCACTCAGCAAATTATCGACTTCATTAATACGCAACAGCAGATCTGGGTCGGTATGGCACCGGAAGGAACACGCAAACAGGCTGAATCGTTTAGAAGTGGTTTTTACCGCATTGCCGTGGGTGCGCATATCCCGATTGTGATGTTTTCACTGGATTATAAAAACAAGGCGATACACTGTCTGGGCGTGTTTCAGCCAACAAGAAATTACGCGCAGGATGTAGAACAGATTTTGGATCACTATACCGGCAAATTTTCAGCCAAAAATCCGGACTGGTTAGCCAAGCCATTACAAAAACGTTTAAAAAACAGCTAGTCAAAATAGCAATTATCTGCTGTCATGTGCGCAACTTTTCATCAAATTGATATACAAATTCAACCATGAAGCTTGTGCAATATTCTTTCATTGCTCTACTAGGTCTTGGACTGATTGGCTGTGATAAAACCACCAAAACCCCACCGCAAACCACAGCCATCAAGGCCCGTGAACCTGTCATTGCCATTGCGCTTGGGGGTGGTGGGGCTAAAGGATTTGCCCATATTGGTGTGCTAAAAGTTTTAGAATCGCACGGCATTAAGCCAAAAATCGTTACCGGAACCAGTGCCGGAAGTTTTGTCGGCAGTATTTATGCCAGTGGTAAAACGCCCTATCAACTACAGCAAATAGCACTGACTTTAAAAGAATCGGATATCCGTGATTTAACCCTAAACAGTCAAGGTGTTGTACAAGGTCAAAAATTGCAGAATTATGTGAACCAGCATATTGCTAATAAACCGATTGAGCAATTCCCGATTCGCTTTGCAGCGGTTGCGACCCGTCTGGACACCGGCACTAAAGCTGAATTTATTAAAGGCAATGCCGGTCAGGCCGTGCGTGCTTCCTGCAGTATCCCCAATGTCTTTGTTCCCGCTACCATCGGTGGGAAACAGTATGTCGATGGGGGGCTGGTCAGCCCGATTCCGGTGAAAACAGCGAAAGCGATGGGTGCAGATATTGTTATTGCCGTCGACATTTCTGCACGACCGAGTGGCAATCAACCGATGAATATGTGGGGCCTGCTGGACCAGACCATTAATATTATGGGTCAACAAAGCATTCATGAAGAACTGAATCAGGCCAATGTGATCATTCAGCCTAAAGTAGGACATTTAGGCACGCTGGATTTAAAAGCCAGCAATGCATCCATTCTAGAAGGCGAAAAAGCGACCCAGCTGAAAATCATCGCCATTAAAAAGGCAATCAGCGACTTTAAAAAATCACCCGCAGCCTTTAAATCCGCGCTAAAATCCAGAATCTAAAAAATATGCTTTTTTAATATTCAAAGACTTATTCATCTGCTAAATTGATATGGAGGCCTTATAGTCTCTCTTTATTTTGACAATACACGAGTAGATGTATGGAATTTGCATTCGAACCTTGGCATTGGTTTGTACTCGGGGTATTACTGATGCTTTCTGAATTGGTAATCCCCGCTTTTGCTGCACTATGGTTTGGCATCGCAGCCATCATGGTCGGTGTTTTATTCTGGATGTTTCCGATGATGGGCTTAACCACCCAGATTGTCACCTGGATTATCCTATCTGTGCTATGCACCTTGTTGTGGTTCAAATTTATCAAACCACTTTCTATTGATAAAACCAAAGCCGGATTATCTCGTGAAGCGACTATTGGTCAGGTGGGCATGGTCATTCAGACTCATATGCAACATGAACTGATCACGGTGCGTTTTCCCATGCCGGTTTTGGGGTCAGATGAGTGGAACTGTCGGACTCTGTCTCCGGTAGAAGTGGGTGATCGAGTTCGCGTGGTCGATATTCTCGGCAATGATCTGGTGGTTAAACCACACCATCCCAATAACGAAAATATATAAGTGAGGAAATAACATGTCTGGTGGAACAATTATTGTTTTAGCACTGCTGGTTTTTGCCGGCGTGACCATTTTTAAAGGGGTGCGCATTGTCCCGCAGGGTTATAAATGGATCGTGCAACGTCTGGGTAAATACCATACCACTTTGGGACCGGGACTCAGTTTTGTCATTCCGTATATTGATGAAGTGGCTTATAAAGTCACCACCAAAGATATCGTGCTGGATATTCCTTCACAGGAAGTAATTACCCGTGACAATGCGGTACTGCTGATGAATGCAGTGGCGTACATTAATATCACTACCCCGGAAAAAGCGGTTTACGGCATTGAAAACTATACTTGGGCCATTCAGAACCTGGTGCAAACTTCACTTCGTTCAATTGTCGGTGAAATGGATCTGGATGATGCGCTATCCTCACGTGATCACATTAAAGCAAAACTGAAAGCCGCCATTTCCGATGATATTTCCGATTGGGGCATTACCCTGAAAACTGTGGAAATTCAGGATATTCAACCCTCATCTACCATGCAGGCTGCAATGGAAGCACAAGCGGCTGCCGAGCGTCAGCGTCGCGCTACCGTGACCAAGGCAGATGGTGAAAAACAGGCCGCCATTTTAGAGGCCGATGGTCGTCTGGAAGCTTCACGCCGTGATGCAGAAGCACAAGTCGTCTTGGCTGAAGCCTCACAAAAAGCCATTGAGATGGTGACTTCAGCCGTGGGTGATAAGGAAATTCCAGTTGCTTATTTGCTTGGTGAACAATATGTCAAAGCCATGCAGGACATGTCGAAGTCCAACAATGCCAAAACTGTAGTCTTACCTGCCGACATCCTGAACACCATCCGTGGAGTAATGGGACGCAACCAGTAAGCTACTCTTTTATATTAAAAAATAGACAGCCTTTGCTGTCTATTTTTATTTACATTGAGAAAAACTCTGCAATTTTTTTTAATCTATGGTTAAATTTCGCGTTATTTTTTGAAATGATTTGTGCTTTTTATTTAAAAGCCTGTATTTCGATCTACTGTCCACCTTGTAAATGGATACCGTATGAACTCCCTGAATCCGACCCTGATTACCTTTCTTTTTTATATTGTCGCCATGATCGCGATTGGCCTTATGGCTTATCGCGCGACAGCCAATTTCTCTGATTACATTTTAGGGGGTCGTCGTTTAGGTAGTTTCGTGACAGCGCTCTCTGCCGGTGCTTCAGATATGAGTGGCTGGTTGCTGATGGGCCTTCCCGGCGCAATTTATCTTTCAGGTTTATCTGAAATGTGGATTGCAATTGGCCTGATTATTGGTGCATGGCTCAACTGGCTGCTGGTGGCCGGACGTTTACGTGTACACACCGAAGTACAGCACAATGCCCTGACCTTGCCGGACTATTTTTCCAACCGTTTTAATGACCAGAAGAAAATTTTACGTGTGGCATCGGCTTTCATTATTCTGATTTTCTTTGCCATTTATTGTGCTTCCGGCATGGTGGCTGGTGCGCGCCTGTTTGAAAACATGTTTGACCTGTCCTATAGCACGGCACTGTGGATCAGTGCGATTGCCACCATCAGTTATGTATTTATCGGTGGCTTCCTCGCGGTCAGCTGGACCGACACCATTCAAGCGTCATTGATGATTTTTGCTTTGTTGCTCACCCCTATTGTGACCATTCTGAGCTTCTCCGACCTGTCGCAAATGACTCTGGCACTTGAAGCTGCACGTCCACAAGCGATGGATATCATGGGTGATCTAAGCTTTGTGGCGATTATGTCCTTACTTGCCTGGGGCTTAGGCTACTTTGGTCAACCACATATTCTGGTGCGCTTTATGGCAGCAGATTCGGTGAAATCCATTCCCAATGCACGCCGTATCGGTATGACCTGGATGACGTTATGTCTAGGTGGTGCGGTGGCAGCAGGCTTCTTTGGGATTGCCTACTTCCAGCAGCATCCGGAACTGGCTGGTGCTGTGACGGCCAATCCTGAAACTGTATTTATGGAACTGACCAAAATTCTGTTTAATCCGTGGATTGCAGGTATTGTACTGGCTGCCATTTTAGCCGCGGTGATGAGTACCCTGAGTTGTCAGTTACTGGTCTGCTCAAGTACCTTGACCGAAGACTTTTACAAATCCTTCTTGCGTAAAAATGCCACACAAAAAGAACTGGTCTGGATTGGCCGCCTCATGGTGTTACTGATTGCCCTGCTTGCCATCTGGATGGCTGGAAACCCTGAATCCAAAGTTTTAGGTTTGGTGGCTTATGCATGGGCAGGTTTTGGTGCAGCCTTTGGTCCACTGATTATTCTGTCTTTGTTCTGGCGTCGTATGACTTTAAATGGCGCACTTGCAGGTATGCTGGTCGGCGCTGTGGTGGTGATTCTATGGAAAAACCTGTTGGGCAATACCGGTGTTTATGAAATTATTCCCGGCTTCATTGCTTCAATCATTGCCATTGTCGTGGTCAGCCTGCTGGGTAAAGCCCCTTCTGCTGAAGTCACCACCCGTTTCGATGAAGGTGACCGCCTATATAAAGCATCTAAATAATTTTTACAGTCTAAGCTTATAAAAAAAGAGGATTTATGATCCTCTTTTTTTAGTCTTGGCTGCTGTATTTGAATCAAATTAACTTTTACGCGCCAATAAAAATTCTGAAATCTGGTTCAATTCAACTGCATTTTCAGCAAACATCTCCAAAGCATTAAAGGCCTGATCATGCAGCTCTTTGGCATAGGCTTGAGCTTTTTCCAGCCCCATGAGTGCAGGATAAGTTGATTTATCTACTTGCTCATCCTTACCCGCAGTTTTCCCCAGTACTGCCGTATCGGAAATAATATCCAGAATATCATCCTGCACCTGAAAGGCCAGTCCAATCGCTTGCGCATATTCACGCAGTTTAGGAATAGCAGGATCTGTGCCTTCAAATACGGTCACGGCTGTCATCATCACGGCTGCAGAAATCAGGGCACCGGTTTTATTGCGGTGAATATTTTCCAGAGCATCCTGATCCACACGCTTGCCTTCAGCCTGTAAATCCAGCACCTGACCACAGACCATTTTCGAGCTGGCAGTCGCCAGAATTTGCATCTGTTTTAAAACAATGGTCGGAGCAACTGCCGGGCCCTGATCAAACAGGCGACTGCCCAAGATTTCAAAGGCCATCGACTGCAAAATATCCCCTGCCAATAATGCCGTATCTTCCCCAAAAGCGACATGACAGGTTGGTTGACCACGACGCAAGGAATCATTATCCATACAGGGTAAATCATCGTGGGCCAGTGAATAACAGTGAATCATTTCAATGGCGACTGCAGCACGGCGTACGGCAGCAAAATTTGCATTCGGTTTTAAAGCAGCGGTGGCATAACAAAGTGCAGGACGTACCCGTTTTCCACCCAGCATGACCGCATGATACACAGCCCCTTTAAGCGGCTCCGGAATGGAAAATGCGTCTAATGCCGTTAATAAATCTTGTTGAATACGTTGCTGTGCTTGAGTTAATGCATTTGCTTGCACGTCAGTTAAAGATGACACATTCGCCTCGAATACTTTGCTTTGGGAATAGATCGGGAAAATTAAAAATGACCCCGATCTAATATACAACGCTCTTGTCACCTTCGACAGAGAACTTGCGATTCCTCATCTACATGAGAATTGAACCGTCATCATCGTTTAAGCTTTAATCAGGCTAACTTATTGATCAATGACAAGCAGCATGATACTGCTTTCTCGCAAGATTCTCTATCTTGTTTGCTATTTCAAGCTATCTTTCGGAATTCGAACCCAGCCTTCCATCAGTACCCGCGCACTGCGGCTCATGACAGCTTTTTTGACCACCCATTGTCCATTTTCCTGCACAGCTTGTGCGCCGACTCTTAAGGTACCTGATGGATGTCCAAAGCGTACCGCTTCACGTACTCCGCCACCTGCTGCCAGATTAACCAAAGTTCCAGGAATCGCAGCAGCTGTACCGATCGCCACTGCAGCCGTTCCCATCATGGCATGATGCAGTTTGCCCATCGACAAGGCACGAACCAGCAAATCAACATCAGTGGTTTGAATGTCTTTACCGCTTGAAGATGTGTAGGCTTTAGGTTTCGATACAAAGGCAATTTTCGGGGTATGCTGGCGCTTTTCCGCTTCAGAAATGTCCTGAATCAGACCCATCTGTTTTGCGCCATAAGCACGGATAGTTTCAAAACGTGCCAGTGCCTGAGCATCGCTATTGATAGCATCCTGTAATTCTGTACCCTCATAGCCAATATCTTCAGCATTTAAAAAGATGGTCGGAATACCAGCATTAATAAAGGTCGCCTGGAAAGTTCCGATTTCTGGCACTTCCAGGGTATCTACGACATTCCCCGTTGGGAACATGGCTCCGCCCTCTTCACCATCATCAGCCGGGTCCAGAAATTCAATGGCAACTTCAGCTGCCGGGAAAGTCACCCCATCCAGCTCAAAATCACCTGTTTCCTGCACCTGTCCATTGGTGATCGGCACATGGGCAATAATGGTTTTTTGGATATTGGCTTGCCAGATACGGACTGTACAAATGCCATTTTCAGGAATACGTTCTGCACTGACCAGGCCATTGGAAATGGCAAATGAGCCGACTGCAGCCGTTAAGTTACCGCAGTTGCCACTCCAGTCCACAAAAGGCTGATCAATCGAAACCTGTCCAAATAAATAATCGACATCATGATCTGGCTGGGCACTTTTGGCCAAAATCACGGTTTTACTGGTACTTGAAGTTGCTCCACCCATGCCATCAATCTGCTTGCCATATGGATCAGGGCTTCCAATCACTCGCAGCAATAACTGATCACGCACTTTTCCAGCCTGCTGTGCAGCTTGTGGCAAGTCATCCAGTTTAAAGAACACCCCTTTACTGGTACCGCCACGCATATAAGTTGCTGGAATCTTGATTTGTGGAGCAAAACTCATTTCTCTTTTATCCTTTCATTTATCATTGTTGTACATCGCCGTCAGCAAAATGCTAAAAAGTATCATAGCGATTTTTTTATGAAATAGATGCTTTCTTGACTTAAGTATAAAAAACGAATACCAAACTTTTTTTCATCATTTACATCATTTTATTTTATGTATTAAAAAATAAAATTAATTTATTGATTCAAAATAGGAATATATAAAATATTTTTTATATGATTATTTTTTAACAATCCCTCTCTAGAGCCCGTACTAGGCTTATACATTTCAATCTATTACAATCCATTTCAATCCTTTCCTTACACATTGTCGGGCTGAATACTTTGAACAACGAGTCTTCCAAACTTCAGCGTGGCTTAAAGAACCGTCATATCCAACTGATCGCCATGGGCGGTGCAATTGGGACAGGCTTATTCTTAGGTTCCGCACAGGTCATCCAATCTGCTGGTCCTTCCATCATCTTGGGTTACGCCATTGGTGGTTTAATCGCCTTTTTAATCATGCGCCAACTGGGTGAAATGATTGTTCATGAGCCTGTAGCAGGATCATTTAGCCACTTTGCCAATAAATATTGGGGCAAATTCCCGGGCTTCCTGGCGGGCTGGAATTACTGGATTTTGTACGTTCTGGTTGCCATGACAGAGCTTACTGCAGTCGCCAAATATATTAATTACTGGTGGCCGCATATTCCTGCATGGGCTTCGGTACTGTTCTTTTTCATTGTCATTACTCTGGTCAATCTCGGCAATGTCAAGTTTTATGGCGAATCCGAATTCTGGCTTTCCATTGTTAAAGTGACTGCCGTGATTTCCATGATTGTTTTCGGCCTGTATTTATTACTGACCGCAGATGCAGGATCAACCTCTTCATTTAGCAATCTTTGGTCACATGGCGGTTTCTTCCCGAATGGTTTTGAAGGCCTGTTCTATATGCTGGCTTTCCTCATGTTCGCCTTTGGCGGTATTGAACTGATTGGTATGGCGGCTGCAGAAGCCAAAGACCCGGAAAAGACCATTCCTAAGGCCATTAACCAGGTCGTGTTCCGTATTCTGATTTTCTATATTGGCTCACTCACGATTCTTTTATCCTTAGTACCTTGGAACCAGCTGGAACTGGGTGGTATGGATAAAAGTCCATTTGTAATGATTTTCAGTCAACTCGGAATTGGCTGGGCAGCACATCTACTCAATTTCATTATCTTGACTGCGGCACTGTCTGTTTATAACAGCGGTATGTATGCGAATAGCCGTATGCTGTATGGTCTGGCACAGCAAGGCAATGCACCGAAAGCGTTCATGAAAGTAAATAAACAAGGTGTGCCTATTCCCGCTGTTTTATTCTCAGCCCTGCTCATTTTCGGTTGTGTGCTTTTAAACTACTTTGTCCCAGAAGACGCTTTGGGCCACTTGATGTATGTGGTCGTAGGTGCCTTGGTACTCAACTGGGCCATGATTAGTTTGACACATCTGAAATTCAAACAGGCTGTCAAAAACGCTGCGATTCAAACCAAGTTCCCTGCACTCTGGGCTCCTGTCAGCAATTATGTGGTACTGATCTTTATTGCGACAGTACTTTATATTATGTGGACCCAAGGTTTTAAAGAATCCGTATTGATGATTCCCGTCTGGATAGTGCTGATGTTTGGCCTATTTAAAAGCCTAAAGACGAAGAAATCTTAAACATAAAAATCATTTTAAAAAGTTATTGTTTCGACAATAACTTTTTTTTTACCGGTATTTGCGCTACATTAGCTGCGCATTGCGCCCTTAGCTTAACTGGATAGAGCAGTTGCCTCCTAAGCGACCGACGTGGGTTCGAGTCCCGCAGGGCGCACCACCCCTTTAACCCCCTATAAACTCCCATGAATTAGAAAGCATAAATATCAATAACTTATATATAAAAATTAGCTTTATATAGCTTTGTATCACCTTTTATACTTGCATTTTTTAAGGATATACCTGAGGATACATATAGTTCTATTCAATTTTATATCCTTATGGCCCGAAAAATTGCCCCTCTTTCTGACTCCAAATGTACTGGAGCAAAACCACAGGAAAAAGACTACTCTTTGTATGATGGTCATGGGCTTATTTTGTTCATCCGAAAGAGCGGATCGAAGGTATGGCGATTTAAATACAAAAGAGCCAATGGCAAAGATGGCTTAATGACTTTAGGCAACTTCCCTGCTTTAAGCTTAAAAGCTGCCCGGGATAAGCGCCGTGAATTAGAAGAACTAATTGCTAATGGTATAGATCCAATTGAATACAGCGAAGTGCAAAAAGCTAAATTGAATAATGCATATAGTTTTGAGGTTATAGCTCGAGACTGGCATAAGGAATATAGTAATACAGGTCGCTGGATTAGACATACAGCCGAAAGAGCATTAAAGAACTTAGAAGATTATGTTTTCCCTATCATCGGGCAACAATCGATAGATGCAGTAAAGCCTAAAGACCTTGTTAAAGTTTTACGATCCATTGAGGAATCTGGATATACAGAAGTATTAAAGAAAACTCGCCAAAGATTTAGCAGCATATTTTCTTATGCGATATCACGCGGCCTCATAGAAGAAAATCCTGCTTATTTTCTAAAAGATGTTTTTGTAATAACGAAGAAGTCTAAACATCATCCTCAATTACCTTTAGAACAACTGCCTGAGCTTTTGCAAAGATTAGAAAGTGATAAAGGTTACCCTATAACAAAATTATGTACGGCATTTGCACTTCATACATTTGTACGTTCCAGCGAGTTTCGTTTTGCACGTTGGAGTGAGTTTGATCTTCAAAAAGGTCTATGGACTATCCCGGGAGAAAGAGAGTTCATTCGAGGACAAAAGTTTTCTAATCGTGGTGCCAAGATGAAATTAGACCACTTAATACCACTTTCACCTCAAGCTATTACCCTACTCAAAGAAATCCACACATATAGCGGAATGACAAAAAATGTATTCCCTAAAAACGGCGATCCTCAAGGTTTTATTAGTGAGTCGACAATAAATAAGACATTACGCCGTATTGGCTATGACACTAATACAGATATATGCGGACACGGCTTCAGAGGCATGGCATGTTCAGCCCTGGTGCAAAGCACTTTATTCCAGAAGGAAGCTGTAGAAAAACAAATGAGCCACCAAGAGCGTGATCAGGTCCGGCTCGCTTATACCCATCAGGCAGAATATCTGGAAGAGCGTAAAGCCATGCTCAATTGGTGGAGTGACTACCTAGAAGCCAACCGGGTGAAATACATCAGTCCATACGACTTTACTCAGCAATTGCTTAATAATGATGTAATCAATTTCAAATATGCAAAGTTAGCAAAATAAGAACTGTATTAAGTCTTATTTACCAGTTTGCTAAGCCTAGGTTTGCTCCCGAAAGTCGGATACCCAATCCGATTGGCTTAGCTCCTATTTTTGGGCGCCGTGGGAGGCACAATGAAAACATTCTTTACTTTAGATGAGGTCTTATCAGCTTCTCAAGGTACATTGACTCTTCTTGATATTAAAGACTATTGCCGACAAGGCTACTTACATCCCTGTGTTTATTTTGATGGGAATATAGTGTGTTTTGAAGATGAGAGGAACCAAGAAAGTATCGATAAACGTGATTCTTTTTCACACTGCGTCAAGGCAAAATGGCACTTAATATTTGAAGGTTATATTCATAATAAAGATTTTATTAATATTCTAGATACTACTGAGAAATCATATTTCTTATGGGATATAGATAATATTGTTGTTCAATACTCCAATACTGAGATTCCTGATTTATCCCTCAATCAATCCCTAAGAGCTTACGAACGTAGATATGATGACGACATAAAAGATTTTTATTGGGAAAATGATTTTGGAGACAAAGAGTATCAAGGAATTAAATATTCAAATAAGGAAATAGTTTTCCACATAAAAGAGCTCAACCAAATACATTTTGATGATCCTGAAAGAAACGAATTTGAATCTTTAAAAGCAAAGTACAGACTAGATGACTATAAAATCTTTCTATTCTCAAAACCCTTACTTACAATTCATGAAGCTGCTTCTATTGTTTCCCTAAACAACCCTGTATTTGTCGAAATTTATAAAGATCATCCAAATTTCTCTAAATATTTTCAGCACTATATTCATGCTTTTAATTTAATTCATTCCTGGATAAAAGCAGGTAATTTAAAACAAAATGATGAAGCTATTTCCAGTGAGGACTTTAAACAAATTCTTTCAAAAAACACTATTAATATTCAAGGCTATAACGCCAATATAATAGTAATGGTCGAAAATGAGCTAACAGTTGAACATAAAAAAATTAATGAGCAGATCGAAGAAATAAAAGATTTAAAAGCAACTATTGCCAACCTACAGGATCAAATTGACTTAATTAAAACAGAGCAATCAGAAAAAGATAGTGATTTGCTAGAATTGATATTGGATGATACTGAACATGAAAGATATGCACCAGATCTAGCTTATGCTGTTCAATTATGGGTATCAGAATATGTTAATAATCCAAAAGACGAAAGCCATAATAACAAAGCAAATATATGGATCAAAAAAAATACTCCTTATAGTGGCGAGCAAGATGACACACCTACACGTAGACTCCGTGATATAACTTCACCGTATAGCGGATGGCGACCAGACAGGAAAAAATTATTAACAAAAAAATAAATTAAAATATTGATTTAATTAAATAAAATCTACGTACGTAAATTTACGTCCGTTCTTTTTTACTATTAGATGCCTATACGGCCTTATTAACTCAGCTGCTTAAATAATCACATAAAAGTTGAAATGAGGTTATTTAAGTGCAGCCAATTCGAGTTACATACAATCAAGCTTGTGAGTTATTAAGCATTAAGCGCAATGCTATCCGTGAACTAACTTTAAACGATCCTGACTTCCCGAAACCGTATAAGCAGGGTACCACTCGCCAAGCCCCTGTGTATTTCGATTATCAAGAACTAGTTGATTGGCACAACAGCAAGAAAGAAGCTGCCACCGTTGAGATGGAGGCTTAATTATGAGCTCTTCCGCAAATGAATTAGCTGCCTCTCAAGTCAACATTGACGGCGCTCTAATTCGACAAGATCAGTATGGGCGCTTCTGTGCAAATGATTTACACCAAGCAAGTGGCAGTGAACGTAAAAACCAGCCTCAATACTTCCTTGAAAATAAACAAACCCAAGATCTTGTTCAAGCATTAATCGATACAGGAATTCCTGTATCGCCCGTTGAAGTCATTCGTGGTGGAATCAATCAGGGCACATATGTTGTAAAAGAATTGGTCTATGCATATGCCATGTGGATTAGCGCAACTTTTCATCTCAAAGTTATTCGTACTTTCGATACTTTGACGGCGCAGCCACAACTGCCAGATCTTAATAATCCATCACAATTGCGAGACCTGTTGCTAGGCTATGCTGAACAGAATATTCAGCTCAGTGCTGAAAACCAAGTACTGTCTAAGGCAATCGAAACTATTACTCATACTGAACACGGGGTAAAGTTTCAGCAAGCTTGCAAGATTTTAAATGTTAAGCAGCAAGAACTTGCAGAATGGCTTAGAAAACATAATTGGGATCGCTACCTAAACAATGCCAGGGCTTCCACTTATTACAGTGAAAACCGCGGATACTGTGAAACCAAATACTCACTTAAAGAAGGTGTAAAACCTTCAGGTCAGCCGTATAGCTACACGCAAACGGAATTCTTTATTCTTCCAAAAGGCATGCAAATTCTTGCCAAAAGATTTGGGGAGCGGCCATGAATTTTCAAAATATTTTCCGGTTAAGGCTTTTCAAATCAAAAATCATCAGCTATATTGATCCTGTTCAGTGCAAAATCACTGAATTAGCTTTGACAGGCTATAACGTAAAAGGCGCATACAGTCCGCTTCGGGCTTTTTTTATGCGTAATTTCTCTATGCGTCCGCATCGTTATGTGGAGCTTGGGAGGGACACTTTCGAGTGTGCCGGTTACCTTTTACGCCGGTCTGTCAACCCTTTCAAGCTTCACACCAATCATTTGACAGTGATTTGTGAAGCTCCTAGCTTAGTAAAAGGAGCGCATTCATCATGAACGCTAAAGTAAATCTTCAATTATCAGAACAATTAATTCCTTTCTACAGTGTCGCAGATATTATCAGTGCTTACTCACTTGCATCTGAATCTGCCATACAGCTTCGAACTCTGACTAATCAGATCAGCAAAGCAACGGTGTTTGTTAAAGCGTATGCAGAAGAAAATAAAGTCGACTCCACTATTTTTGCTGAACTCGAAAATCTAATCGTAATCTCCCACCAGATTGCTAACAGTCAAGCGGATACCTATGGCCTTGAGCTTAAAAGACATAAACAAGAACCCGATGACCAATACAACGCGGGTGATCTGCACGATGCTTACTCATTAGCTTATGAAAATACATCTTGGCTTCAAACTATGTTTTATCAAATTAAAGATGAAGCTGAGATAGTTAAAGACGCCGTGAAGCAGAATATTCATAGCGCTGTATTTGGTGGTCTTGATAACTTAATCCATATTGCTGCGTATTTGGCTGATAACCATAGCAACACTTTCGATGTTGAACGCGAAAAATATGAAGCGGCATGGGAGGTATCTAAAAATGACTAAGCTTCCTGCTTCTTCTGAAAAAAATACAATACAGCCTAGTTCTGAGCATAAGCTTCCACCATCATCATCTGCCTATGCTGAGTCAGTCCGCATAACACCAGATCGCCTGTTTAATGCCGTGATCAAAAATAGCCGGCAAGGAGGATCGATAGGAGCTCGAGATGAGTAATATGCTTATAGACGAGCAACCTTTATTATTCTCCCCAACTCTGGCTAAAGAGCTGGGAAGTATTGAAGCGGCTGTTTTTATGCAGCAGCTTCACTTCTGGCTTGGCATATCTCAGCATCGCCATAGTGGTAAAACATGGGTCTACAACACAATGGATCAATGTGTTGAGATGGTGCGTGGCACTATTAAAAAACGTACCCTTGAGCGCATTATTTCCAGCCTCAAAGAACGCAATTTAATCTTTGTGGAAAAGCTTCGTTCTGATAAATGGGACAAGACTAATTACTACAGTATTAACTATGTGGAACTAAATAAAATTGGTCGGACTTATAGATCAAATGCAGATACGGCGCATCCCGCCAAAATGGCGGAATCGATACCGCCAAAGTGGCGGATTCCATATCGCCAGAATGGCAGCTTCGATATTGCCAAAGTGGCGGATTGTTTACAGAAGATAACAACAGAAGATTACTTCAGAATACTTAATGCAATTTTGAAAAAATCAAAAACAGCAGATAAGACAAAAAAAGCTGAGGATGACTTTGAAATTTTCTGGGAAGCAGTACCAAACAAAGATGGAAAAAAGCCTGCACAAGCGGCTTTCAAAAAAGCAATTAAGAAGATTTCTCTCGAAGACTTGATCATTGCTTACAAAGCAAATGTACAAGTTTGTGAATCTCAGAATCGTTTTAAAAAAAATCCAGCAACCTGGTTAAACCAAGAATGCTGGAATGATGAGTCGATCCAAAGTGCAATTAAGCAATTAAAGAACCATCAATCAACTCAAAACCATGATCAACCAGCAACACCTGCATTCAAAGGTGTGGTTAAGAAATTCAAGGGAATGAACCATGACTGAATTATTTTCTGCCCCGATTGAACAATCTTTACTTTGCTCATTCATGGATTTTGCTGATGTGGGTGATTACGTTGAACAACTTGATGTCAATGATTTCTACTATGGCAAGCATCAAATCATCTTCCAATACATCAAAGAACAACACCTACAAGGCGAGAGCCATGACAGTGTAATTATTTGGGAGCGTATTCGCACCAATTCAGCCGAAGCCACTCAAGTTAGTGAATCTTACATGATCGAGCTTGCATCCAATCTTGGCGTTCCTACGCTTATTCCTACGCACATCAAAAAACTGAAAGAATTCTCTACTCGCAGAAAAATTCAGGATTTAGGTAAACATATTTCGATCATTGCGAATGACACATTGAGCTACACAGGTGAGACTGCGATTGAGAAAGTACAGTCACTTGCCTCATCACTGGATAACACAGCAGTCGAACAGTCAACTTTGAGCGTGAAATCGATAGCTGAGAATGTATTAGAGTCGATCATTGACCGTCACCAGAAGATGCATGATGGCATTGAAATCAAAATAGGTGTAAAGACTGGCTTTCTTGAACTGGATAACAAGCTGGATCGTATTGATCGTACCGATCTGGTAATTATCGGGGCGCGTCCTTCCATGGGTAAAACCACACTGGCTCAGAACATCATGCTCGACCTTGCTGTGAATCAAGGTGAAGTGGTGCTGTTCATGTCTGGGGAAATGTCGAAAGAACAGATCATGGAACGGATGATTTCGGGCCTTGGTCAGATTCCACTGAAGCAGGTGCGTTCAGCTCAGTTTGATACAGAAGGTGCAGGTTGTATTTATCGTGCAGTCGAAATTCTTAAATCATGTCCTATTTTTATTAATGATAAAGCATCACCAAGCCTGGCTGATATTCGCCGTGAAGCACGCAAGGTTAAACAGAAGACAAACGGCAAGTTGAGTGCCATCTTTGTTGATTATCTTCAAATCATGACACCACCAGAAAAGACCGGAAACAAAGTCCAAGAAATCGGGGATATCTCATGGGGTCTTAAAAAGATCGCCAAAGATTTCGGTTGCCCAGTATTTGCCTTATCGCAGTTGAATCGATCACTTGAAAACCGACCTAATAAACGTCCAGTGATGTCAGATATTCGTGAATCTGGCGCTATTGAGCAAGATGCGGACATTATTATGTTTATCTATCGTGATGAGGTCTACAACAATGAATCCAAAGAAGCAGGTACAGCAGAGATCATTATTGGTAAGGCTCGAAATGGATCAACGGGAACAGTTCGACTGGCAACTGATTTAAGTCGCGCAACTTTCTGTGATTTAAGTCCTGAATATTACATGCAGCTACAAAGCACAGAAGGTGAATTTTGAAAATGAATCATCCATCAATCCAATACCATTGTGGGCAAAAACGATACGGCGAAGCTGGCACTGCATATATGCACTCTCAATTGAAATACTGTCAATTTACTAACTTAGACCATGATGCTTTGAATCAGATCCAAGGAGTTCAATAGTAATGTTTATAAAAGATTGCGGCATAGATAGCACAGTTTTAAAAAAAGCTAAGCCCGAACGTTTTATCAACCTAAGGCAGCAAAAGAAGGTTAAAGAATTTCTCGTTAAGCGTCGTGGATATAAGCGTCCAGACTTCAACCGCATGATTCTAGATTTGAGCCGGCTTAAATGGACACATGAAAAAATCGCGTTTGTATTACCTGTTTCTAATGCATCTACTGTGTCCGAATGGGCACGTGGTGGAAACCCAAACTTTGAACATGGTGAAGCTTTTATCGAATTGTGGAAAGCTGAAACTGGTCTTGAGCGCATCCCGCGCGAAGGTGAATGGCAGACGTATAAATATGAAATTGGGCAGTTAGAGTTACTCTAAGTGCAAAAATATAAGCCCCGAAAATGGGGCTTTTTAAGGTGTAACGGTAGACATTTGATATTTTTGACCAATTTGATACCAATTACTTTGCTACTATCTTCATTGGTTGAAAATCATCAATATGTACCTGCTTGGTTTTCAATAAATCCTGACGCTTACCATCAGCAACCAATACGGCGCGCTTAACCTGAACTGTCCAGGTGCGATCTGCTCCGCACATTGTTTCAGATTCAAGAAAAACATTTCCAAATGCTTTACCTTGGAGGTTTTGTACATCGCCGTAGGTTATTAAATTCTCAGAAGTGCCCTGCACTCTACCTGCTTTGTCCTTTGCTACCAGGTCTAAATACAACTTATCATTTTCCTCTAGAAAATCATGGATCGTCACATTTATTGCAGCTGAACAAATACCAGAGTTAACATAGGTTGTCGTAACATGCTGCAGAGTAATTGGGGTAGCCAATACTACTGAACTCATAAGAGCAACTAAGAAGAAGGTTAGTATTTTTTTCATAATGGAAGGCTGCCCTGTATTAATGCCATAAGTGAATCTAAGTTATCCCAACCAACATCTACAATTTTTGTTGTTAGATGCTTTAGGCCTTCTGCAGGTAGTTCTTTAATAGCATCAACCATAGTTGTTTTGCGTTCAGCAGTGAGATTAGAACTCATAATTTTTGCAGCCAGAATAGACTTTAGCTGCTCTGTTTCAAACTTAATTGTAACTGTACCCAAGATTGCAGATAGTCCGCCGTCATCTGCTAAAAAGTCCATTCCTTTATGCGTTATTTCTGCCGAACCAAATTGTACTTGGCCACGCCCACCGAGTGATTGAGAAACGAAAACACTCTTATCTGCAACCAAACCATGAGATTGTAAATAATAAAGATTAGCCACGGCCTTTTCATAATCATCAGATCCGTATTGAAAATCTTTTGAAAAGTCATATCTAAAAGGGTATACATCACTTAGAGTGGTTAATAATTTGCGCTGTAATTCTCTATCTAAAATCATTTTATTTTTCATCCTATGACTGCAGGTAATTCTCAGAAATTTTTGACTAATTTAATAATAATCTCTCATATCCTTGAGGAGAGAAATTGTTAGACCAGTATTTTGAATTTTTCTTTCATTAGAAATATATTTATTTTTCTCATTTTTATAAGAGTACTGCATCTTTTTAGAATCGATCATTTTGGCTAAGAATTTCTTAACTTCGAACTTATCAACAATACGGTAAGTTGCTTCAAAACTAGGCCCCTTATCAAATGCCACTATATAACGCCCTCCGCCTCTTGGCTTATTCTCCATTTCAATTATATATCCTAACGAATCCAACAAAATTCTGAATTCTCCTCTCTGTGCTCCGCATATAACAGCATTCATGTTGTAACTATCTTTGTAAGAGTTACAGCTTAAAAACCAGTAATTATCACCGCTCTTGTTTGGAATAGACTCACCATCAAATAGAGCTAAAGTTAGTAATCCATTCTCTTTAGCTGAAATAAATTCAACCCCATTAATAGATCCTTCTTTAGGCGCCCCATCAGAGTTAAAGATGTCAGCTATATCAACTTCTGAAGCTGCTAAAGCAATACAATTAAATGCACTAAAGCATGTCAAAAACATTAAAACCTTGAGTAAAAATTTATTCATTTCTTTCATTTTTAAAGTGTGTTAATTAATCACCATACAATAAAAAAGGAGCCGAGGCTCCTAATTTTATTCAGATAAATCCCACCAGTAACTATTACCTAAGTTCTCCATCCGCTGCTGTGTTTTCGGCAAATAATCCGGATCAATCATATTCTGCATTTTCGAATAAAGCATTCGATCAACGATCAATTTGCTGTACCAAAGGTTTTGCAATGGAATATTACTCTTCAGCGTATTGGCCACCTCCATCATCCGGGTAGATTCCTTACCCTCAATGATGTTGTTACCCATACCGGTTAATAACATACCGAGTTTCATACTCTGACCTAAGAGTGGTCCGCTAATAAAGTCAGATGCACTTCGACCGGTAGGATCTGAAAGCGCAGACATAATGTCACCCAGGAAGGAAAGCCCACCACCTTTAAGAAGTGACTTACCAAAGAAATCAATTGTGAATACCGGCTCTGGATTCTTACCATTTGCCAAGTTCTGTGTCTGGACAATCAAAGCCCCTGCCAGTGTTTGATAAGCCAATAGCGAAGCCAGGAATGTCACTCGGCTCTTAATATCTCCCTGAGCGAAGGCCCGATGACCAATACGGAACATATAAGCCAGTGGGAAGCCCTTAAACTGGAATAAGGTACGGCCTAATTCTCCCTGGATAGTTCCGGCCTCACCCAAGTTGATAATACTACGTTCACGTACACCAGCTTCAATGATGGCGACCGACTCCTCATTAAAGAGATGTGTCTGGTACTTCATTGCAGCTTTGTATCGAAAGTCAGCAATTGCATTAGCATTATCTTGCTTATCCAGTGGCAAGAATTGCTTAATCACATCATCAGGAGCACTGAAGAAATCATTTTGAGTGAGCACCGCCGTGCCATCTTCACGTTTACTCGGTTCCAGCTGCTGCCACAGCTGCCAGTCACGTTCGGTAATACCATTCCCCTGCAGAATCTTAAGATCATCAGTACTGAGATCCTTCCAATCTGTTTTACGAGTCATTTCAGCAAGCTTATTCATATGTACCAGATTGAGTGCTCTTTTAGCTCCCGCGGTGACGGCGTTCAGTCCTGACAGTTTCATCGTCATTGCAGCAAAAGCCTGCATACGTGCATTAAAACGGCCTGATTTGGTGGCACTGCTGACAATATCAGCATCACCAAACCGGGTCATAGAGCCTGCCATCTCGCTAATACCTAAACCGAATCGCAATGCTTCATCACGTGTAGCACCCTGTTTCAATTGCTTCATGTATTCAGGGAGAATGGATTTTGTGTAAGACAAGCCCAGCATATTGGCTACTTTCTTCATGCTGGCATGATCACCAAAGGTCGTTAATGTGGTACCACCCAGTTTTGATGCAACCATTAATGCCCGTAAGCCACCCATAACATTTCCCAGTGTTGAATCAATCGCCCGGGTATTGGCATCCAATGTGTTGTACATCGACATAGCCCGATGAGCCTGCTTATCAATTTCACCGTGTTTCAGTCCATTCTGTGGATCAACTTTAAGTTTGATCTTGGCTTCATCTAATAGTGACTCAAAGGTGTGACGAGGGTTAGATCCCAGGTTCTGCATCATAGCCACTTCTGTACTCATACGTTGAGTATGGTTTTTCAGGATTTCATGGAACCCGGCTTCATCATACGTTCCATATTTCTTTTGATATGCCAGCCATGCATCACCATCCTTAAAATGCAATGCCCGGGCTTCCTGGTGACGATTTGCCATCTTAGAGCGACCACCTACAGGTGATGTACCTGCTTTGGCCTGCTTATTCAATACCAATAAGTCCTTGTTCGCGCCGTTGGTTGAAATGGTTTTATAGACCTCCTCAAGCATAGTTTTCAGCTCAAGTTCATCCATCAACTCGCCAGTATCTTTGAAATACTGATTACGATCCAAGCCAGCCAAGGCATCATTCACCCACTCAGCTTGATCTGTTAAGGCCACCTTCTTTTGATCATGCGAAGTCATAAAGCCGAAATTATCGAGCTTTTTGATATTCCCTCCAGCCCGATTAAAGGCTAAACGCATCTCCTCCAAGACGGCGCTTACATCTTTGGCCATAGCCGTAATTTCTGGATTATCAGACTTACCACCAAACATGACCCGGATAATGTCATCGGTCATTTCTTTATTGACGGACATGCCGAAGCGCTCTTGTGTTTTGGTAAACACATCTGCAACCAAAGACATCCAGCGGCTATGTAAGGCTTGAGATTGTTTTTCTATTGACTGGATACCGCTCTGATCAGAGAAATATGCAATCTTCCGCATTAAGACCTGGAGGGGATTTAATTTAGGATGGTTATAAATCTCGTTCTGCAGCTGGGCCTTGATGATCGCGTCCCGTGCAATGTTCTGATTATTCTTAGCAATCTGCACGGCGAGATCCGTGGCAGTTTTCTGCGCAATTGCTTCCGCACGCTCAGCATGACTTTTAAAAATCCAGTCTGGATCTGTTCTGGCCAAAGTATTTTGTGCACGGATATACAGAGATGAAATACGATTACTATCCGCAGCACTTAATTTTCTTTTACCTAATGCCTTTGCAACTTGTTCTCTACATTCAGCTCTCATGCTGCTTCACTCCCGAATTTTAATGCGCAGCTTGCTAATGCTTTCACTGCCTGAATTTCATCTTTTGCTATTTCTTCTTGCTCTTTGACATAGTCCAGCAGATCCCGGGATGACATCGTCACAATTTCCTCATTCCCGTTTTCATCCAAACGAGTAAATGTCACTTCCATATCAGGATCAGCCTCCAGGATTGAAACCGCTTCTCTACCGTCTGGCGTATCAGTGAACGCGCCGTATTCACCTTTACTGGATCTGGTTAAATCTGGTGCACCATCAATTTTAGACTTACCAGGCTTCCAGAACTCCCGCTCTAATGCTTGGGCAGCCTTATGCTGTACTGCAGTTAATTCAGGATTATCTGCTTTGCCATTACGAGGATGAGCAAATAAATCACTTCCGTTACGTGAGGCTTTAACCGGTGAGATGGTGCCATCTTGATTGATTTGACGCTGGAATGTTGTATTAGAGGCTTTATTGTGAAGCTCTTGAATAACTCCACCACCATCAATTGAGCGTTCTCGTTTAAGGTAATTTTGCGATCTGGTAGGAGTCCAATTATCTATTCCGGCAATAATTGAGTTTTGCTGAATATTTGAATCTGATGCTCTGGCATTGATATCTGAAGTATTCGACTCTGGAATATCAATAAGAACCCTTTGCTGCTCAGGTAGAACTTGCTGATCTGGTGCAAATTGCTGAAGGTCAGAGTCTAATGTATCCAAAGTACGATTGGCGCTATTACCAGGACCTGATAAATCAACTTGTGGTTCAACATACGGCGTCCGGTAAGCACCGCCGTTAGAATATTGATAATGTGCCGTAGCTTTTAAATACTCCAGATCCTCTTTGGTCAATGGAGAAGATAGAGCTTCAAATTCTTCTAGGAGTGATTTAGTACTGTGCTCATCAGCACTGAATACAAAAGGCATTGCTTCAATTTCAGCATCTGATTGAGACTTATAGGCAGGTGGTGCTGCAATATCAGACTCGAATTCCGGAAACTCAGAATCACTGCCGCGCACAGCTGTAAATTCATCAACAGCGGAAACCGATCCAATACCATCATACTGTTTAGCAATCTCATTCCAGCGATTTTGATATTTTGCTTTAACTTGCCCAATGGTCATGCCATTAAATTTATGGGACGCCGTGATACCTTCTGCAATCTGCCTTGCAGTCTTTTTCTCGGTACCTTTACTCCAGCGAGTAGCGACATCCACAAATAACTCATTGTCTTTAGCTTTTAGGAATACTGGTCCACCACCTTCACCAAAGAAATGCATGTAATACAGTTCTATGCCACTAGGATCTCGCTTAAATTGATTACGGAAAACCTTTGCGTTGTGTTCATAGTAATTAAGGCCCGCTTTAATTTGATCATTGCCATCAAACTTATTCTTTCCACCCATCCGGGCAAACGTGCCATCAAGGGTTTGAAATAGACCAGTAGCAGATGAGAGTAGATTCCCTTCCCTATCTTTGGGTTGAATCTTTGGATCAAAGGTACCACCAGTTTCCAGGTGTGAAATGATCAAAGCATCTACTGGGTTAATACTGCGCTTAGAAGCTTCTTGGGCAATAGTTTTGGCCCATGGCTTTTTATCCAATATCGGATTGGTAAAAACTTGTGCTTTATGTTCATCAGCATTTAATGGAACCGGTCTTACAATCGCTTTCGGAGTCCCTGTAAGCACATCTTTTGGGTCCACTACCACTTTGGCAACTTTCTCTTTTGGTGTTCCTGCCACAGGTACTTTCAAGCTTACCAACTCATCATTTAATGCGCTTTCCATGGCGCTATCCAATGCATCAAAGTGTGAATTGGCTTCTTTGGCATTTGCTGGACTAAATGGATTGGTACTTTCTGCATGCTCAACATTCGCTTGAATATGAGCTGCATCATTCATAGCATCTACATTACTGTGGTCTTTGACCTGATCCGGTCGCAATCGTCCTTTATTGGCCCAGAGGTTAAGCAATAAAGCCATGCCGCCATTCGCTGCCAGTGTAGAAGGGCTGGTTGCATTTTCCTTTAATGCCTCACCGTATTGCGCAACCTTCTTATTTTCATTGTTTTCTAAATATGAGCCTTCAACATAATCACCGGCTGAACCTGCAGCAGTAGACAAAGCAGTAGTAGCAACGGCATCAGCTATTACAGATTTGGATACGCCGTGAGTAGGAATTGCGAATCCTAAAGCATCTGTAACCCCTTTAATGGCTCCACCGGTACGGGCTGTTTTTATATCAGCTCCTTTGTTAAGCAAATCAGATTTTTCTGCTTCAAAAGTCTGGTAACCAAATAAACTTGAATTTAGAGCCAAACCAGGTACACCACCTGTACCTAGTGTGGTTACGGCGTTCCACCCAATACGTGTAAAGTCTTTAGTCAGGCCGTAGGTAAACTCACCCACACCACCTAAATCATCAGGTTTAAAAATTTCAAGGTTTTGCGCTCTAAGAGCAGCTGCCTTTTTATCGCCCCTAATCAGGGAATCTGGTGCTGTTGCAGCTTCAATTGTTCCCATTGCGATACCAGAAACAGTACCTAATGCACCATCTGCAAAGTTCCCACGCTGACTTTTTGGCTTAAACCGTGGGTCATCCTGATTTAACGTTAATTCATCATCTGCTAAAAAATCCATGGATCACCTCATCGGACTATAAAAGTTAAACGTGTCTTACGCTTCTTATCGTTTGCGTCCATCACATATCTGGTACCATTTTTGAAATAGTATTTGTATGGATTGGCAGGGTCTTGCTCTAAAGGTAAATCTAGGAAAAATTCCTTATCCGATCCCCCATAAGTCCGCGCATTACGGGAATTGAAGTTTTCTAATTGTTCACGGAATGACTTTTCACCAACAGTATGAGGTCGCAACACGACTGACTTGGAGCCAAAGAATCCACCCGTGGTGAACTTCCCACCAGTCACATTGAGGATGGCTTTATTGAATAAATCTTCATCTATGGTTTTGTTTAGGATGCTACCCTTTGCGTCTGCAACCAGCCCAGACTTCTGCAGTAAATAGGCATAGTTTGCTTTTACAGATTCAAGATAAATTTCAAAATCTGGTTTACCTGGTGTGGTTACACCAGCTAAATAAGTGGCTGTATTTGCTCTAAGTGCATTCTCATCAACTTTTACAAGATTCTTATCGAGCAGATCCTGTCCGGTGACAATCTGCCCAGCAATATCATTTAAGCCTCTACGGCCTAATGATGCGGATAAACGATAAGCTCCACTGTCACCAGCAACACTCTTGATTATGTCCCGCGCTGCATTAGCGTTCCCAGCGCTGGCAGTAAATAAATTGGTCAAAAGTGTAAGCTTATCGCCTGGTTTTGCCTTACCCCAGTAATCTTTTAGTTCTTTTTGTTGTTGGGTAGAAAATGGATTGAGTGAACCATTTACGCCATCAATAACGTTACTAGCGTGAATCGTTTTAATATTTTTGGATAATGCCGCAACCGCTTTCGGGTCTCCCATAATAATTGAAGTCGTCGGTACCGGCGTTAGCTCCTGCCCCGTCTTAATGGAATATGCCAGAGATGAATTGTTCTTCTCGTAATTCAGCATGTTGTTATGCGTATTCGATAAAAGTTTTAAATTCCAGCTCACATCCTGAGGATTATCTAGCGCCGTATTTTGAGCCTCTGATCGCTTCTTACTTAGATAAGCTTCCCGTTGATCAGGACCTAATCGCATGAATTTTTGAACTTCAACCAAAGCTCCAGAATATTGAACGAACTCCTTTTCATGAGTTGTACCTTTAACTTTTGCCAAACGCTCTTTGATTACCGACTCACTAGGTATTAAACCTGTTTCAATATCGGATCGCATTTCTTTAACTGCATCTTTGGCTTCAGACTCAACTTCCTTTTGCTGACGATCATAGGCTTTTTGGTTCTGATCCATTTGACTTGCTATGCGACCACTCCAGTAAACAGCTTGCTCCTGAGTCAAGTTGGGATGTTGTTTTAAAACAGCTTCAGGAGTTGTGAGTTCTGCAAGTTTTGTATTGTCTGTTTTATTAGCTAGATAAAATGCGTTTACATCATTTCCAGAACGCTTATTTTTGTATTCCGAGAATGTATCGTCCACATAAGCTTGTGATAGACCTTTTGATTGAGCATATGTTTGAAGCCCCACTTGTACTTCCTGTTCTGTAGCATTTGGGTTCTTCAGGTAGTTTTCAATCATGCTCTTTAATTCAACTATGCCCTGTTGCTGTTTGGCTTTTTGGGCAACAGGTAAATACTTTGAAGCACTCTGGTAAGAGTGTTGTTCAAAATAATTATCAAATGCTTGCGTGTAGTTTTTTGGAATTACATCCTTGTACTGTCCTTTAATCGTTTCAATATTATTCTGTCTTTGTTTTACTGCTTCATCATAAGTTAATTGTCCGTCCTGCATTTTGACTAACAGGTCCTCATCAATCAGACTGATGTCAGAACCAATCTTTGATGATTGGAGCGCAAATTCAGCCTTATCTTTCTTATCCTGCTCAATCTTTAGCTTTTCTTGTTCTAGTTTTTCTTTTTCATGAAGTTGCTGTGCTGTCTGTGAGATATTCTGCAAAGCACCTGCAATCATCTGGCCGCTTTGGTTTTGTGGCATTTGGATGCGCCCAACCTGAGGCATAGCGTTACCAAAATTACCCATAGGGATTCTAGCCATTTTAATTACCTTTAAATTTATCGATTAAAGGTAATTTAGAATGCTATTCGCATTCAAAAAATGGGTATATTTAAATGTAAAAAAAGGAGCTAATGCTCCTTAATTTACTGATCAATAATTCATATGCTTGGTTTATTTCCAGCCACCTGTTGTTTTTGGTGGTGCTGCGGTCATAATTGCAGCCTGATTCTGAGATGCCGCGTCTTTCTTAGCCTTGGTATAGTCACGATAACCATCAGCGCCAACTGCTGTAGTATTTAAAACACCTGTAGCAGCTGCTGCATTGGCATTGTTTTTAAATTGGCTTGCTTCCGCTTTTAATCGCTGTGATGAGTTATAACCGGTGATTTCAGCCATATTTGCATCATAGTTTGCGGCCTGTTCAATCTCATCATTGATTACAAGCGCTGTACCCTCATTCACATCAAGGCCATTTTGCGCCAGTGCCGCACGTGCTGCAGACTGAGTTTTTTCCTTCTCTTTGCGGATGCGCTCAGCCTCCAAACGCCCCCGTGCTTTTTGCGCTTCTGCATCTGCATTAGCCTGCTCTGCCATGCCTTTGTTATTCTGATAACTTGAATAACCCGTAATTGCTGCACCTACTGCTGCTGCAGCTGCGGCTACCGTTGCTGCCCAAGTCATTCTATGAACTCCTGCATACTATGCCCAATTGAAATGAGGTATTCTTCCTCTTCACCACTAGGAACTATTATTTCTTTTTCAATTTCTTGTAGATCTGTATTTTCAGTGGGATGGATAGTCATACAAGTTGAATCTTCATGGAAATAAGCTATACGCTTTGTGCCAGGCATAGTTCGCTGAATACACGGCGCTTTAATATACTCAATGCCATTTTCAGTCATAACACTTAAACTACCAGTTAAGAACATAATGAAATGCTCGGTACGGTGCATTTTACTTACAACTAAAGTACCGGCTTTGGCACTAAATTCCCTTAAATAAATTTTAGGTGCAAAGTGATTAACAAGCCCAGTATCTACTTTTTCAAGCTCACCCGACTCTAATTTTTGCTCTATTTCATTCTGCAAATTAAGAGCTGAATGTACATATGATTGCTTATGCGCTCCCCCCATAATGTAGGTTAAAAGCTCAGTATTTTCCGGTGATATAATTTCGCTCATATTTAGCTCATATTTTTACTAAGATATTTTTAGTTTATAGATATCCCCATGCAGAAAAATGGGTGTATCAGACATTAAAAAAGGAGCCTAAATAGCTCCCCCATCTATGAATCTGACTTAGGCTGTACGCTTTGTTTGATTAAAGCAATGATTGATATTTCTCACACCAGACTTACGACCAATAGAAAGTGATCCCAGCACATTTTTTATAAACTGGATCTTCTTAACAATCTGGCCCAACTCAAACTCGAATGTATTCCGGTTAAGGAGGCGTTTAAATTCTTGATCAGGATCTAAATAATGCGCCGTAATGATCAAGGCATTTGGGCAACTATTCAGGCTAATTAGAATCGTATAGAGACGCTCATAATAGAATTCTTTATTGTTCTTAGCCGTTAAGTAAGTAAGGCGATGAATAAGTTCTTCCAGGTGAGAAACAACTTTTAGCAAGTGCCCTTTATAATTACTGTTAAATAATTGCACGGCTTCTTTCCCATTAATCTCTCTTTTAAACTCATCAATAAGGTATTCAATACCATTACATAACTGGATTGATCTTTCCATATCATCACAGTCTAAAGGCTTAAAATTCGGTTTTTTTGGTTTGTTCATAACCTATAGGCTCCAGTGATTATTTCTCGGAATATCTTTATCGTCTTTATCTGTAAATAATTTCCAAAGTTCGATAAAAGCATCTCCATTGTCGTAATTTGGTACACCACCACGTGCCCATTCAGACACGGTACTGGCATTCGCTACAGGCAAAACAAATGCGATTTTTTCAGCCGTCATTTCATGATGTTCTTTTAGCTCTTCAATCATTTCCTTATAATTTGGTGCACCATAATAGATGGTATTTTTAACGAATATCAGCCTTTTCGATACTTCAAAATTATTGAGCTCAACAAAAATCCCCATATATCCCTCCATAAGTTTCAACTTATTAAGGAGTAATCTAAGCGCCTAAAAAATGGGTATATTTGCAACAAAACGCGCGCGCGCGCGAGGCAGGGAGCAAAACACTATATTTTTAACCATTTCCCCCATATAGCAATTCGTTATAGCAACCCTATTATCTTCGCTAACCAACAACGAACATGAGTAAACAAATAAGATTTATAGCAGGCACTCTCATGTCGTTCTAATTTGCTCTATAAGCTCCCTAAAAATATTGATGCACCCATTTATCATTTTTTTAATTAAAATCGCTCACAGCTCAAACCAGTGCAAAACTGGCACATATATTAGGATCGTTTTAAAGTTTATTTTCGAATATTGAAGAAGAATGAATGCGAATTAAGACGACTCTCTCAGAGAGATGATTGATTCAATGGTAGATTCATTGATAGGTTCTGCATCCCAAAAACGGGTACATTCAAAATCCCAAAATTGGGATCGTTCAAAATACCGTTTTTGGAATAATACCAAATCTGGAATGATACCAATATTGGGTATATTAGCCACTCATAAATCCCAGCTGAGGTAATCTCAAATGCAGTAAATTATTGATATGGAAACGAGTTGACTTATGCAATGTTTCAGCGTGAATAGGCCTGTTTAAAATTAAGCCAATACACTTGCATAAATTGAAAGCAAATAAAGAGATATTCGAATATTCATGACTTATACATACTACCTATAACTGGATAACAGGTTTTGATGTGGTAACAGGAAATCAGATATACAGGTTTTGATGTGGTAACAGTATTTTTTTGATGTAGTAACATAATCCACGTATATAAAATAACCAAAAGTACGGACATTCCATATATATCCATAATTCTATGATTTATTCGCAAAAACTATAAAATTCTAATGCTTATTGTATAAGGCTTTAATAGGGTTTTTCGGATCCTTTGTAATGTGAGAATTTTGTCATGATCTGATAATTTTTTTATCAATTGAAGTTAGGTTTCGTAACATTACCAAAAGTATTTTTATTGCTCTCCCTCTATTAAAAAAGTAAACCTATTTAGAATAAAAACTAATTCCTGGATACCTATGAATATTGATAGACGAGTTCGAGTAAAAGAATTCATGGACCTTCTTGCTGTGGGTCGAACCAAGTTTTATAGACTGCTAAAAAAGGGCCATATTCCTGAACCGATTAGGATTACGGAAAAAGATGTTTTCTGGTATGAGTCGGTGGTAAAAAAAGAAGTGGAAAGGTTTAAAGATAGACCTGAATAGCCTCATTATATTTAAGCACAAATACATCATCACTGTAGAAAGTGACCCTCCCCATTAAATATGGTTAGGAGATAAAATAGACGGCGCTACAGTTAAAGATATTTCCAACTCATAAATGCATTTAACGATTCAATTGATAGGTATCACCTGTTGCTCCAACTTCCTTCAAACAATCCCGACACACCTTGATTTCTTCATCATCAACTGTGTAATCGATTTCAATCGCACCATGCAGGCCAAATAAACACATTAAGAATCGGAGCATTACTTTTCTCCATGCAAAAAAAAGCCCACTTCAGTAGTAGTTGAGGTGGGCTTGTAAACTAACGACCTTGGAAGGTCACTGGGAAACTACAGCCGTTTCCAGTGGCGATTATACATACCTATTTATTAAACTCTTGTTAAAAATTAATATAAATTTAAAATAAATCAATATATTATTAAAACTTAACTAATAATTTATCAAACATTAAAAAAGCCCACTTAACCGGGGATGGTATTAAGCGGGCTAATATGGGGTGTCATCTTTTTTATTTTTATTGCACTTTAGAGTACAAGAAATATATCACCGTACTTCGATTTACAAAGTATAGGGAATTTGTAGAAACTGTGTTCAAGCATTGGCTTTAAGTTATTTTTTGATCTTTGTTAGACAATGATCATTAAATCTAATCTAGGTGCCCTGATATTGCTTACACATGACATTTCTCAGGGCATTAAAAGGGCATACAAATCATGTACACCCTTGCCTTAGATTACGATATTGACCAGCTCGGCAACTGATCTACCGCTACTCAACATTACTCGTAAACTCAAAGTTAGCTATTGATTTTACTTTTATGTTTTTCGTTCTCTTTGGGCGGGGTGTCACCCACAATTGAAGGCTCTGAGGCTAACTCAATGTGTAACGAAATCACATTGGATTCAAACCGACTTATACGGCTGGTTTCTGCATCCCACCGTTTGTGCTTATAGCTGAACAATGCACAGCGTCACAAATCAAAATCGCCCTTGGTTCGGGTGGCGCAATACCCTTATGCATATGCTGGCATTTTGATTCTCCTTTTTTAGTTATTTTGAGAGATAAATTCATTTGTGTATCAAAAACACTAGACAACAAAAAAGCCCACCATTTGGCGAGCTTCTTCTAGGCTTAACTGACACACTTTGCATTTTGCCTTATGCGCTAATACCGCTTTGTGTCTAGGGGCTAAGGGTCTAAATTTTAAAGTTATGGGTCGTCAGTTTTGGCGAGCTGGATAACACTTTATCCAAGAAGGTTTGTTGGTCTATATAGAAAAATTTAAAAAGTAAGTCACCTATGACTTGGGAATATTATGAATGCAAACAATTGAAATAAATTCCCGCAAGATCAGCCATGTGCTTTATCAGCACTACTTATTGACAGTAGTGCTTAAGACTGGTGAAAGGTTTCTTTACCACCTTCTTGAATCAAGTACGTTTACTAAATTTATAGAAGCAGCCGATAGAGACAAATTCTATAAAACTGAAATTGAAGCGAATAAAAATTTTAAGCGTATTCAGCTATTTATCTAGTTTAAGTGAACTAATATCTGAAATGTTAAATCGGATCAGTAAGGTTCATGTATTAGGCTGTTTAATTGCAAAGTTACAACGATTGTATGATATTCTTTGATAGCCTTTAAATGCTTTTTTCGTTTTGTGGAGTAACACTAATTGGCTACAGCAGATCAAATTAAAATGCTTATTAAAAGCCATGGTGAAAATGACCACCAAAGGTTTTATGCCACAGCTTTACAGATAGCTGCACGTGAGGCTCGATTAGGTCATAATAAACTTGCAAATGATATTAAAAATTTAATTGAATCGTATCAGTTTAAAACATCATCAAATCAGGATTTGTTCACCAATTATGCAACAAAAAAAGAATTGGATGGATTATTCGATTTTTCGATGCCTCATGTCAATAAACAAACTCTTGTTTTAGAAGATCATACATTAGAACGTATCAATATGATCATTAATGAACAAAAACAAAAAAACCTTCTTAAAAAATTTGATCTAAAGCCCAGAAATAAAATTTTGTTTGTCGGTGCTCCTGGTACAGGGAAAACATTGACAGCTAATATACTAGCCTCTGAGCTTAAAATTCCTTTATATAGAGTTGTTTTGGAATCTCTAATTACAAAGTTTATGGGTGATACAGCTGGTAAATTGCGTAGTATTTTTGAATTTACAACAAATAATATTGGTGTTTATTTATTTGATGAATTTGATGCCATAGGCTCCCAAAGAAATTTGACAAATGATGTAGGTGAAATTCGACGTATCTTAAATTCTTTTTTAATTTTATTGGAACAAACAAACACTGAAAGCATCATTATTGCAGCTACAAATCACCCAGAATTATTAGATGCAGCATTAAATAGAAGATTTGATGACATAATTCATTTTGAAAAGCCAAGTGAAAATGAAATTAAAAGATTTATATCCTCAAAAATTAGCTTTTTAAAACATGAGAATTTAAATTGGGAAGAAATAAATAATGTCTCATCAAATTTAAGTCTTGGCGACATTTCTAAAGCATTCGATGATGCAGCAAAAGAGTCTATTCTCTATAATAAGGGTTACTTTACGAACAAGATATTTCTATCTTCACTAGCTAGAAGAAAGAAATAAAATAATCATTAATCTTAAGTGGGCGTGTAATGGGTAAAAAGCATCATATAAATTTTAAAAGTGAAAATCATAACTTCAGTTATACTTCAAAAAATAAAGTACCTAAACCCCCACTTCCAAGTCGTCTTTATTATCAACATGCCAATAACTTACTTATAGAGTTCTCAAAAGCTGAAGAAGAATTTAATAAACAAAAACAAAATATCTTTCAAGATATTGATAGTTTGGAACATAATGGAGTTTATTTGACAATTAGTAGCTCCCCTAATTTTAGCCTTCCATTAGAATCGCTAGATACCAGAGATATTCATCTAGCTAATGTACAATACAATGATAAAACTAAAATTGAAGAAGCTACAATTTTTATTCCAGAAAGCAAGCGTTCTACTTTTTTGAACAAAATTAATGATTACATCAATACTATTAATAAGGATTCCAATGTAAACCCAAAGAATAAACCATTAGTAAATAGCATTGATCATATTAAGTTAGCTAGTATTAAAGACTTTTGGACGGATTCTTTAGATTTTTTCCCAAAAAATAAGCAACAAACTATTTGGTGGGAAGTTTGGATTAAAAAAATTGATGATAATCCAGAATTTACATATGAAAAAGTAAAAAATTTTGCTAAGTCTATAAATGCTGATTTAGGAAATAGTTATTTAAGCTTCTTTAATAATATGGTTTTTCTAATTAAAACTAATATTGAACAATTAGAAAAATCCTTATTTTTAATGACTAATCTTTTAGAATTAAGATATGTACCTGAAACCCCTAGTTTTTTTGTAAACTCAAATAGTACTGAGCAACAAAATTGGGCCAATGATTTAATTCCACGTATTACAATAAATAATAAACCTACTACATCTGTATGTATTTTAGATACTGGTGTTAATTTTAATCATCCCTTATTAAAACTTATTTGCTCAGACAAGTTATCCGTTTCTTATAATCCAAATTGGTCTAAATATGATATAAAACCCAAACCATATGAAAGAAGTCCATATTCGCCTCACGGCTCTATGCAAGCTGGTATTGCTGGCTTTGGCTCGCTACAGTCTCTCTTAGAAAGTAATGATAATATTACTATCTCTCACGTTATTGAATCAGGTCGTATTCTCCCTCCATCAGGATTCAATAAACCTGAATTATACGGTGCCATAACAACTGAAACTTCATACAAAATTGAAATTAATAACACAGAAATTAAAAATCGTATCTATTCATTAGCTGTTTCTGCAAATCCTAATAATTCTGGAACCCCTTCATCGTGGTCATCTGAAATTGATAGATTCTCTTTTGGTGATAACAGTGAGTCCCTGAAACGCCTTTTTGTAATTTCAACCGGTAATAATATAAATTTAGATCCTAATATAGACCTTTGGGATCAAGCCCATTTATCAAAGATTGAAGATCCAGCACAAAGTTGGAACTCTATCACAGTGGGCTCAATGACAAATTTAACCACTATAACTGATCCAAATTACAATCATTGGAAACCTTGGAGCGAAAAAGGTAATATTTCCCCATCAACCAGAACATCTGTTAATTGGGAATGGAAAAAGCAAGCTCCTTTAAAACCAGATTTTGTTCTTGAGGGCGGAAATCGAATTTTATCTCCAGATATACCTGCAGATGTAACAAATCACGATGATGTTTCAATATTAACAACATCTGGTGATATAAATTTCCCTTTTGATAGCCATTTAGACAGTAGTGCAGCTTGTGCCTTAGCCTCTCAGTATGCTGCCCTGATAGCAGATAAATATCCCTCATACTGGCCTGAAACTATTAGAGGCTTATTAATTCATTCTTGTAGATATAATAAATCCATAAACGATGTTTATAATAAGCTTAAAAAAGATGAGAATTTAGCAAAGAATATAGCATTAGATACAATATTAAGAACTGTAGGTTACGGCGTTCCAGATATTGACAAGGCATTAAATAGTTATGAAAATCATGCTCATGTTGTGCTTCAGAACACACTAAAACCTTTTAAAAAAGGTAAACATTCAAATATTGTACTTAATGAATGGCACTTAATAAAACTGCCGTGGCCAATTGAAGAACTTAAAAAAATCTCCTCAGCAAATGTTAAGTTAAAAATTACTCTCTCTTACTTCATAGAACCTAATCCGCAAAACAAAGGATATAAAAGTAAGTTTTCTTATCAGTCATATGGCTTGCGATTTAAATTCATTAGTCCTAACCAGTCTTTAGATAATTTTAAAGCAAGCATTAATAAAGAAGACTTATATGATCAATATGAAAAATCAGATTCAGAATCTAAGGGGTGGTTATTGGGCGCTAACTTAAGAACTAAAGGATCTATTCATTCAGACATTTGGCAAGGCACAGCAGCTGAACTAATGACAATGGATACTATTGCAATTTATCCTATTTCAGGATGGTGGAAAAGTGCCAAAGCAAAAGAAAGATGGAAAAATAAAATACGCTATTCTTTGATTATCAGTATTGATTGTACAGAAGACGTCAATATTTATTCCTCTATTGCAACTAAAGTTGAGAATATAAATTTGTTAAGCTCAAAAAGTGAAGTATTGGTTAACACGTAATAAATCAAATATATTGATCTAAATATATATTCAATATATTTATTACGCTTATGATCATTACAGAGCACTCTATAATTATAGAGACTTGACTAGAGCAAATTAGATAATTATGAACGAACAAAACCCACCACGCGTGGGTTTTGTTTTATCTATTTCCTCTTATAATCTACTCACCAATAACAACAAGACAAAACCATGAAAACAAAAATATTCTCTACCCTGCTCTTAATCCTTTCAATCACCGGCTGCCAAAAACAACCAGATCAATCAGCATCTACTAGCACACCTGATCCAGTGGCAAAAGCCCAATTTGAGAAGTCAGATGCAATCATCAATACCTACCTAGACAAGCTGGATAGTGCTGAGACCCCGCAAGTGAAAAGAATTCATATACTCTGTAAGGACTACCCTACTGAATACAAAACCAATTACATGCCGGCCTTACTTAAGTTATCACCCACTGAGTATACGCGGGCACAACTTTTGAAGGATCTGGACATAGCTTTGGACTACTATAAGAAAAAAGACAATGTGCAGTGCTGAAATAATTAATACTTGCTATTTAGATTAGTATTGCTGAAATACCGCCTGAGCTTTAGTATTTTCTCAATCGTATAAATTAGCTGCCTTATGCTTGATACCCAGCTCTCTCTAAGTCAATACCTTGCAACAGTCCAAGAAGTTATACGAATAACTTTTGATGAACCTGTATGGGTTAAAGCTGAGATTAGGAATTTAAGCATTAAAGGTGGCCACTACTATTTAGAGCTGGCAGAAAAAGAAGAAGATACAGACAAAGTGATTGCCAGTTGCAAAGCGACGATCTGGAAATCTGCTGCAGCAAAAATGGTATTGAGGTTTGAGCGAGAAAGTGGGATTGAATTATCCCGAGACCTGAATGTTCTGATTAAGGTTAAAGCTACTTTTAGCCCACAATACGGTTTCTCGGTTAATGTTGAAGATATTGATTCGAGTTATACATTAGGGGATATTGCACGGCGCTATCAGCAGATATTAGAACGCTTAACTCAAGAAGGTCTGGCCAATAAAAATAAACTACTCCCCACTCCATTCGATATTCAAAATGTCCTGGTCATTGCACCTGAAAATGCTGCAGGACTAGGTGACTTCAAGAAAGATGCAGATGCTTTGGATAAAGCCGGTGTTTGTCATTTCGTTTATCACAATGCGACCTTTCAGGGAAATACAGCTGCAGTCTCAATTATCAATTCATTGGGTGATGGTTTACGTCAGTGGGCTAAAGACTTTAAAGCCGCACCAGATCTGATTGTAATCATTCGTGGTGGTGGTGCAGTGAATGACCTGGCATATTTAAATGACTATGATTTGGCTGCCCTACTCTGTAAACGTTCAGTTCCGATCTGGGTCGGTATTGGCCATGAAAAGGATCGGACCATCCTGGATGAAGTTGCACACCGGTCTTTTGATACACCTAGTAAAGTGATCGGGGGTATTCGTAATCTGATTGTTGAGCGCACTCAGGAAGTACTCGAATCTTTCCACACGATCAAGCTTTTATCTCAGCACCAGATCACGGCGTATCAAAGCCAGAATGACCATTTGATCAAAGTGATCAAGACCCATGCTCAAAACCAGATTAATGAAGCCAGCCGGTCTATAGAACTAGTGAAGAATACAACACGATATTTGACTCATCAGCAAATTAAATTAGCCTCTAACCAGGTTGAATCATTGATGCGTGAAACCCTATTACAGAATCCACGAAATGTGATGGCCAAAGGTTACGGTATTGTCCGCAGCCAAGGTAAAGCTATCCGCTCTATCCAACAAATTTCAGGTAACAGCATCCAGGTAGAATTACAGGATGGTACCCTTGAAGCCAACGTGACACAGGTAATAAGCAATGACTAAAAAAGAATTAACATTTAAAGAAGGCTATGAAGTGCTTAAGAAAAATGCTGAATTGCTTGAATCCCAAGAAGAACCAGATATTGATAATTTGATGAAAATCGTTGAAGAATCTATGTCTGCTTACAAAGCCTGTAAATCACGTGTAGACGCCGTGCAACAAGCTTTGAATGAGACATTCAGAGAGTGATGCTATCGTTTTATACTTCTTTCTTCATATGAAATATGGGGTGCAGGAACTTCTGGCGGAACTGGTGGACGTGGATTATTCTGATTACTCATATTATTACCTTTGTTTAACTGGATGATCATATTTAATCTCTTTCTCACCAATGCTTGGCGCTGGAACAATTGGTGGTACTGGAGGTTTTGGAGCAGAAGTAGTCATAATTTTCAAAACTTATTAATCAAAAATACTATTACAAATGCAATGAAGATCAATGAACTCCACTTGATTTCCTCAAAAGCCTTTTTTAAAAAAGCAGCTTTTTCCATATTTACTTTTTTATAGCTTTCAATGATTTGATCTAAACGATCTGCTGTACCAATATACACAGTTTCTTTTATATTTTCTAAAAAATACGGTTTCATCCCCTCTTTCGGCAAATCTCCAAGCTTATTTATTTTTATACACAGGAATAACCATCTTAATACCGGTGAAATTGCAATCACAAACATGATCAGTAGAACTAAAGATGAGTAATACCATAGACCTTTTTCAGATACAGGAAGAGTCAAATAATCACGCAAAAAAATTGATGCCATGGTAAGAATTAAAGTCACAAAAGTTAAATACTTAGTTGCCTTATTCTCTAAATCTTTATAGTCATCACGTAACATATCTAAATGATACTTTTTATATTCATATAAAAATTTAAATTTATCGGAATCATAATTTGGTTCTGATTGTTTTTTTATTTCTACATCCACCTAACAGCTCCTACAAATTCCATGATCTTATTCAGTAAGCTTAAAGCATAATTCAAAACTATCACTTATCCACAATCAACCCAATGTTCCCTTCAATTTGAATCCCTCTTTAAGATTCAAACCTACGCAATTAATAAAGCTTCATCAATATAAGTACTTAAGAAAATAAGGATACAAATAGGGATACAATTAAAAAACATGAAAGCTTAAATGCAATATAAACAATGCATTCAAAGCAAAGTTCTATTCGCGCAGGGCGCACAATACTTTTC
>WARP01001322.1_pt1 | contig 40191 bp, 32 predicted proteins | sample 4769151 | NCBI WGS metagenome assembly WARP01 (sample SAMN08893023, study PRJNA449175) | gut metagenome | isolation source: rumen sample fed with dry roughage | host: cow | place: India: Nagpur | collected 2016
GAGATGTTTGCAAAATTTTCTCCGGACGGAAGGTATATTGCCTTTACCGGGCAGTATGACGGAAACACAGAGGTTTTTGTGATACCGTCAGAGGGTGGGGAGCCAAAAAGGCTAACCTTTACACCTACCCTTTCCCGTGATGATGTAGGAGACAGAATGGGCCCGAACAACATCGTTATGGACTGGACTCCCGACGGCAAATCTATCCTGTTCCGTACCAGGTCCTTTACTTTTAACGATTTTACCGGACAGCTAATGACAGTTCCGTTAGAGGGAGGGATACCGGTTGCCGTACCTCTTAAAAATGGGGGGTTTGCATCTTTCTCCCCGGATGGCAAGAAGCTGGCTTATAATTATATATTCCGGGAGTTCCGGACATGGAAGCGATACACCGGAGGTATGGCCGATGATATCAGGGTTTTTGACTACAAGAGTGGAAAGTCGGAGAGGATAACTGACAATATTTATCAGGATATAGCCCCTATGTGGAGCAAGGACGGAAAGAAAATTTTCTACATTTCGGACAGGGACAGCCATATGAACCTTTACAGCTGGGATGCCCTGTCCAAAGTAACAGAGCAATTGACTTTCTATAAAGATTATGACATAAAATTCCCATCGGCAGGAGGTGATCTTATTATTTTTGAGCATGGTGGATATTTGATAAAATTTGATCCGGCAACAAAAACTCAGGAGAAAATTCCTGTACGGATTGCAAATGATGCACCCTATGCAAGACCCGAATGGAAAGACCTTTCGGGAGCAGTCCGTTCATACTCAGTATCTCCAAACGGTGAGAGATTGCTTGTTACAGCCAGGGGTGACGTTTTTTCCGTACCTTCCGGTTCGGGGATAACGTTTAATGTGACCAATTCATGCAATGCCAACGATAAAAATGCAGATTGGGCACCTGACGGAAGCGGCTTTGCATTTGTTTCGGACAAGGATGGAGAATTCAATATCTACTTTAGGGATAATGGAGGTAATGAGAGAAAACTGACAAATTTCAAGGGGTATATATTTGGTTTTGAGTGGTCACCGGATTCCAAGAAAATACTTTGGAGCGAAAAGGGAAATTCACTCAATCTGCTGGATGTGGCAACGGGTTCAAACACTGTTTTGGAACAATCCGCAAACAGCCCCATAAACGACTACAGTTGGGCTCCGGACAGCCGTTACATTGCCTATACACTACCGGGAAAATATGCCAACATAGTAATTTTGTACGATATACAAAGTGGTCTGAAAACCCAAATCACGGATGGTTGGTATACTTCGGGGTCGGCTAACTTCAGCAAGGATGGCAAGCACCTGCTTTTTGTTTCGAACAGGACATTCAATCCTACTTACAGCAGTACTGAGTGGAATCATGTCTATACTAATATGAGCAAAATATATGTTTTACCTTTGACCAAGGATGCCATAATCCCTTTTGCCCCCAAAAATGACACTGTAGTGCCTTTAAAAACCCCGGCATTACCTGCCAAAGCTACCGAAAAGGTGGATAAAAAAACCAACAATGAGTATGATCTGGAAAACATTCCTTCCAGGATTGTTGAGCTTCCTGTCTCACCTTCTTTCTACGGAAATATCCATATGATAGATAATCGCGTTTATTACGGAAGCAGGAGAGGAACCTTAATGTATGACATTGATGCCAAGAAAGAGACAAATCTGCAAGCCAACATTGTGTTTGGTCACGGCTACAAAAAGGCTTTGGCAATATCAGGAAGGAATATGCAGGTAGTGGACATACCACGTGCCCCGGTAACCATAAGCAAACCGATTGTCCTTTCAGGAGTTCGAAAGCTTATTGATTACAAGGAGGAGTGGATGCAAATTTACGACGAAACCTGGAGGCAGATGAGGGACTTTTTCTATGCCAAAAACATGCATGGTGTTGACTGGGATGCTGTTCGCGACAGGTATAGGGTATTAGTTCCCCATGTTGCACATCGTTCGGACCTTACATATGTTATCGGGGAGATGATAGGAGAACTGAATGTTGGCCATGCTTACTCTCAAAACGGAGAGAAGCCAGAGCCTGCCAGGGTAAAGATGGGTTTGCTTGGTATACGTTATTCAAAGGACAAATCGGGTTTCTTTAGGGTAGATAAAGTACTTGGCGGGGCAAACTGGAATTCCAAACTTCGCTCACCACTAACAATGCCTGGTTCCGAAGTAAAGGAGGGAGAATTTATTTTATCGGTAAACGGAATAAGTACAAAAGAGGTGAAAGACTTTGCTGAACTAATGGTGGGGACAGCAGAGACCATTGTAGAACTACAGGTGAATAATGTTGCAACAACAAAGGGTGCCCGTAAGTTGCTTGCCGAACCTATTGCTGACGAATCCCAGCTTATCTACTACAATTGGGTGCAGGATAACATAGCAAAAGTAAACCAGGCTACAAACGGTGAGGTGGGTTATATACATATACCCGACATGGGAGTTGACGGATTGAATGAGTTTGTCAAGCATTATTACCCTCAGCTTGGTAAGAAGGCTTTGATAATAGATGACAGGGGCAACGGCGGTGGGAATGTATCCCCGATGATAATTGAACGGCTACAAAGGACAATCACTTATTTTACAATGCACACAAATCAGCAGGAGGGGTCGTTGAATCCGGTAGGTACGTTTGATGGACCAAAAGTTTTATTGGTAAACGAGTACTCTGCTTCGGACGGAGATCTCTTCCCATACAGGTTCAAGTATAACAATCTGGGCACTGTTATTGGCAGAAGGACCTGGGGTGGAGTTGTGGGTTATAGTGGAACTGTTCCCGTTGTGGACGGAGGTTCCATAGTAACACCTTCATATGCTCCTTTTGCAGCAGACGGTAGTGGTTGGATAATAGAAGGGGAGGGAGTATATCCCGATATCGATCTTGAGAATGACCCGCACAAGGAGTTCAATGGATTGGATCAACAATTGGAAAAAGCTATTGAAACAGCGTTGGAAAAAATTAAGGGATATAAGTACAAATCGAATACTATCCCGGCGTTTCCCGATAAAAGTCCGTTAAAAAAAGAGATGGATTAAAAGTTGAAATTTCAAAACGACATCGCAACCCGAGAATGTTTAGAGCCTTCTGCCTTGGTGCCCGAATGCTTATCATGACTAATCTCAGATGCAGCTTTGCTCCGGGTTGCGATGTTGTTTTTACATTAGCGGAAAACAAACTTAAAACATTTATTCCAAATTATTGTCACGCAAAATGTCTGTTGCGTCCTGTTTCACTTTTTCGATGGATAAAATCCAGAATCTAAGGATTTTTGAAAAAGGCTGTTGCGTTCTGTTTCAAAAATCAGCCCCAATTTCCTCTTCGGACTTGTTGATTTTACGGGTAATTTTGCCCTTAATTGTCCGGATACTGGAGTATGAACTGTTGAGGAAATTTGCAATTTCGGATATTGAGAAGCCCTCTTCGCCCAGCACGTATACCAATTTTTCGAAATCCGTGAGCTCCCCGATAAATGGCAAATTGCCGAAAGCATCATTGAATCTTGCGCTGGATGTAATTTCGGGCAAAGAGCTGCGACTGGCATTACCTGCATTATCTATTATTTTGTTAAGGTTTTCAAATGTCTCTCCTGATATTTTCCTGACCCTGCCTGCTTCTGAAAAAACATTATCCATGAACTGGGGCAAAATACCAGAGGTTTGTATGAACAGTTGGGAAAGGAGCCAGTTCTTGTCTGATTCGTTTTTTTGTCTTTTGCTTTGTTCTTTTATTTTGGCTGAACGCTTTTCCAATCTTGAGAGATTGATAGTAAAGTAAAAAATGCCAATTGCAATACTGGCTAACAATATTAATATCAAGTTTATAAGAAAGTGATCCCTGGATTTGAGTTCTTGAATTATTTTTTCCTGACCGGCAAAATTAAACTTGGATTCGAGCTCCAGCAGTTTTTTTTTGCTGATACGGGTATGGGCAAGCATATATGAAAAGTGTGCTTTTTTATATAATGAAGCCGCCTCTTTAAAATTTCCCTGTTTTTGATACAAATCGGCAAGTGACCTGTAATAAAAATGAGAATCACTCCTGCTGGTATCCTTAATTGCCGTAACCGATGCTTTTGTATAGTAATCGGTGCTGTCTTGTTGTCCAAGGCGATTGTACTGTAAGCTCAGCATGTAGTAAATCAGCGGGTAATTAATTGACAACGGAGGTTCTGTTTGCTTTAGCTCAAGAATTTTTTTTAGAAATTCTATGGCAATTTTACTCTCCTTTTTTGCCGAATAGTAGTAGTACATTGCCATGTTGAGGTTATACTCAATAAATGGGGGTAGCTCGGTTTCGTCTGCAAAAACGGAGATGTTGTTAAGAGCCTGGGAGTATCTTTTGGTGGCCAGATCCAGTCTGAAAAGTTCAATCCTGGCACTGTATGCAGTGTTTTTATCCCCTGCCAGGGTTGCTTTCTCCAGGCTTTTTCCGAGGGAAAGACGTGCCAGTTCCTCATTTGAATTTGCACGATATTGTTTGCCAAGGTACAAATGGATTTTTGCCCCAAGGCGGGTGTCTTTTTCTCCGGTTTTGTTATAAATGTTTTGTGATTCAAGGATAGCATCATATGCAGTCGAATCAAAACGATTTTTATGGAAAAGTGCTATTGACCTGTAGAGCAGGGAGCGGCAAATATTGTATTGATCGGATTTTTTCCTGAACCAATCCAATGATACTGCCATGGCTGAATCATTTTGGTACGTGCCGTTTTTCTGTTCACTTGCAATAGCTTCACATAGATTAAGGTATGCTCCGTAATATTTCTCTCCGGCATGTTCGTTGTCATTGATATACAAACTGCTGGTTTTTACGGAGTCTATTATTTGCAGTGCTTTTGCAGGGTTGGTATATACAAGGTCTTCAAGGATTGTCAGCTCTTTTGCAAGTTCTCCTGTTGCACCACCCGTCATTTCCGGAGTGCATGACAGAGATAAGAAAAAAAATATCAGTATGGTGCAGTTTCTCATATATTACCTTAAAACCATGCAAATATACTTATTAATCGGATAATATTAAAATGGACATTTGGTTTTCTCCTTTTGCCTTTTGTTGATAATTTAAAGATTTGCCTAAAGGGTTTTGAGAAATTATGAGTAATTTTGTTGACAATATTTTTAAGAAATGAAGAGGAGTTTTTCTTATTGGATTGTTGTTATTTGTGCTTTGGTTATTCCTTTGTCATCTTGTGAAAAGAGTGATGTGAAGGAGCCCGACCTGGACCGGGTAATCCTTTTGTATATGGCAGCCAACAACAATCTAAGCAGTTATGCGGAGTACAATTTATCAGCCCTTACTCAAGGCTATATTCCTTCTGACGATAGCCGGCAGATTCTTCTTGTTTACCAGCATCTTGAGGGGAAAAACCCTAAATTAGTGCGTATGTTCAAGGAGACTGACGGCACAATAAAAGAAGAGGTGGTGGCCCAATATGATGACCATAATTCAGCAACCGGAGATGTGCTTAGGGTAGTGCTGGGTAAAATGAAGGCAGTTTTTCCTTCAAAGGAGTATGGACTGATCTTATGGTCACACGCTACAGGCTGGCTGCCACAAGGGTATTATAACTCTGTCCAACATGCAGCTTTTTTTGAAGACCCCTACAAGGAGATAGTAAAAAGTTTTGGGGAAGATCGTGGTATTGAAATGGAAATCAAGGAATTAAAGGATGCGCTACCATTCCGTTTTTCGTTTATAATATTTGATTGCTGCCTTATGGGGGGGGTCGAAACTTTGTATGAACTTAAGGATAAGGCCGATTATATAATTGCTTCGCCCACTGAGATTCTTGCCAACGGTTTCCCTTACAGAGTGGTTATGGAACCTCTTTTCAAACCCAGGATCCAGCTTGACCGTGCTTGCGAACTATTTTACCAATACTATGATTCCCAGTTTGGAGTTAATAAATCTGCAACGATTGCATTGTATAAAACCAATAAGGTGGAACAATTGTCAGTGGTTTGCAAATCTATTTTTGACAACCACAGGGAAGCTTTGGAGACGGTAACGACAGATGGCCTCCAACCCTATTTCCGTTTGAACAAAAGGTGGTATTGGGACTTGTCGGATTTCATCCACTCCATTGCAACTCCGCAGGAGCGGGAGCAATTTGACAATGCCTTGAACCAGGTTGTAATCGGAAAATGGAACACTCCCAATTTCCTGGATATTGAGATCAATACCTTTTCGGGATTAAGTACATATGTTCAGAGTCCCAAGAATTCCTACCTGGATAATTTTTACAAGGATTTTGGCTGGAATGTTCAAACAGGGATGATAAAATGATGTTTCAGAATTGTCAAATTATTTATATCTTTGCCAGCCCCTAAAAAAGAAATCTTTTTTGGTGCAATGGAATCCGGAAAGGATCCGGATTAAGTAACACATTTTTAACTTTTATTCAATGAAATCTATCAAATTATCTGGTAAAACCAGGGAGATTACAAAAAAAAGCATGCTCAAAGCAATGAGAAGAGAGGGTCAGATTCCTTGTGTCTTGTACGGACATAACGTAGAAAACCTCCACTTTTCAGTAGAAGAGCGTGAGCTGCTTCAAATCCTGAACACTCCAAACTCATACATTGTAGAGTTGGATGTTGATGGCAAAACCCATAAGGCTGTTTTTCACTCAGCCCAGTACCATCCGGTTACTGACGAGCCCCTGCATATTGACTTTTTGTCTGTTACAGAGACCAAACCGGTTGTTATAAGCGTTCCTGTGGTTATCACAGGTAACTCCGAAGGAGTCCGCCAAGGGGGTAAACTAATCCTGACCACACGTAAGGTTAAGATTTCTGCTCCTATAGATAAGCTGCCAGATGACATTACCGTGGATATTAGCAACCTAAACATAGGCAAATCAATTTTTGCGGGAGATATCAATATAGATGGAGTTCAGGTCATAACTCCTGCCTCAACAATAATATGCACTGTCAAGATGACACGTGCCGCAATTGGTGCTGCCGCTGCTGCTGCTGCTGCCGCCGCCAAGAAGTAATTCCATGAGGGATGAGCTATCTTATTGTCGGTTTAGGAAATATCGGAATAGAATACGCTGATACCCGCCATAATATAGGATTTATGGTACTGGATGCCTGGGCTCAGGCATCCGGTATTTTTTTTGTTTCGGGCAGGCTTGGATCCGTTGCCGAAACAAGGCACAGGGGTAAAAAGGTATTACTGTTAAAACCCTCTACCTACATGAATCTTAGTGGAAAGGCAGTAAATTACTGGATGCAGAAGGAGAAGATACCAATAGAGAATATACTGGTTATCGTGGATGATCTTGCCCTCCCTCTGGGTACATTAAGAATGCGTAAACAAGGCAGTGACGGAGGACACAATGGCCTTAAAGATATTGCGGGAACATTGGGAACAACCGCATATTCCAGGCTCAGGATGGGTATTGGTGATAATTTTTCCAAAGGTCGCCAGATTGACTATGTGTTGGGCTCATGGAGTGACGAGGAGAGGAAAATTCTTCCCGATTTGCTGATCAAAGCAGCTGATGCATCCAAATCTTTTGTGGCTATAGGTCCGGACAGGACAATGAACATGTTCAACACCTGATAAGAAAATTATGAGCAGACTGGACAAATTCTTGTGGTCTGTAAGGATTTACAAGACACGGAGCGATGCGGCGGATGCCTGCAGGTCGGGAAAGGTAAAGATTATGAATGTCGAAGCAAAGCCTTCCAGGGAAATCAAGGTAGGTGAGGAGTTTGAAGTCCGGAAAGTTAACGTCAACTACAAATACCGGGTTGTTGCATTGACCGAAAATCGTTTACCTGCCAAGCTTGTGCCGGAATTCATTCATGACCTCACTCCGGAGGAGGAGTTGGCAAAACTTAACGTGCCAAAAGAGTCTCTGTTTATATCCAGGGACAAAGGAAGCGGAAGGCCGACCAAAAAGGAAAGAAGATTATTGGATGATCTCCTGGATTTTTGATATTCCAGTCAGATGCAGCTAATTTCCAGTACTTTGCCTTTGCCGACAATCTTGTACTCACCAAGTGATGCCGGAATCATTACCACTTCTCCTCTGCCTATCTTTTCCATTGTTTTGCCGGTAAATACTTCCACAGAACCTTCCGTGACAAAGTAGAGTGTAAACCCGTCGTGGAAATGGCTGTTTTTTACCAAAGGTTCAATGATCTCCTGTTCCTGGATTTTGAAGTAGGGAGTTTCACAAAACCCTTCCAGACGCAACAAACTTTCTGGTACTAATAAGTTATAATCAATACAGTCGATTGCAAGGTCCATATGCATCTCCCTTGCAGTGGATGGATCATGCTCTCTCCCCCAGTCGTACACCCTGTAAGTGACATCTGACACTTGCTGGATTTCGGCAACAAGGATCCCACCCTTTGCAGCATGCAGGGTGCCAGGCGCTATATGGATAAGATCACCCTTTTTTGGGGTAATAACATTAAGAGCCCGTTCAATTGTGTTGTTTTTGCACATATCGTAAAACTCCTGTGCTGTAAGGGTTCTGTTGAGACCAAGGTAAATCCGGGCAGAGGGTTCGGCTTCCATTATGTACCAACACTCTGTTTTGCCGTACGAGTTGTGTCTCTCCATTGCTGTGTTGTCGTCGGGATGGATTTGAAGGGAAAGAGGCCCGTCTATGTCCAGGATCTTTATCAGCAATGGGAGTTCATTCCCGTAACGCTCATATACAGAGTCCCCGACCAACTCCCCCAAATAGGTTTCAATAAGGTCGTTTATATCATTTCCTTTTAGGAATCCGTTGGATACGACAGAGATATCTTCCTGTACTCCGCTTAGTTCCCAGCTTTCCCCTACATTTGATTTTAAACCAAGATTTTTTCCGGAGAATTTTTGGATCTTTTCTCCTCCCCAAACCCTCTCCTTGAGGATAGGGTCAAATTTTAGCGGATATAGTGTGGTCATAAGATTTGTGCATTGTATAGATTACGGTAACTGAATAAATTAAGGCAATTGCAAACAGCATATAGTAGAGATTTCCCGGTACAATATCATAAAACCCTGTGTTGGCAGGCAGCTCTGGATAAAGTATGGTTATCAGGTAAGAAAAGCCATTGTTGATGAAGTGTATGTAAATAACACTCCATAAGGAATGTGTTTTCCAATAGATCCAGCCCATAAACAACCCTAATAAAAAGGCTGGGATTGCTTGCCAGGGATTCAGGTGCATTATTCCAAAAATAAAAGAAGACCAAAGGATTGCCTTTAAAGGCGTGGTATGGGTTAACAGTCCCCTTAGGATGATTCCCCGGCAAAAGAGTTCTTCCAACAGAGGTGCCATAATAACAACTGATAATAGGCTGCTTATTTTGTTTTCATGGATTTGCCTCATGAAAACCTCTATGAACTCCGGTACCCCCATCCACATTGTGAGGGGTTCAGTTATATAATTTAATGCAAAAACAAGTGGTAAAATCAAAGTGAAGCTCAAAAAAGTTCCGATTGAGCCAAAATGGGGTTCATTAACCGGTACCGGGGTAATGTGCCCGGCCAAAGATTGTTTCGTGGAGTGCAGAATCAAAAGCAATGGTGGTACAAATATAAGAGGGTATGTTAACATTTCTACCCAGCCTTTGGATTGCGGAAAGATAAGACCAATGGCAAAATTGGTTACATATGCCAGGATACTTCCCGCAAAGATCATAAGTAATACCAAATTCCAGCTATCAGCCAATCCTGGCAAGTATCTTTGTAATCTCTGATTCATGGTAAAAAATTTAGAATAATGGAGATGGGTAGGTTCCGTTGGACACAAGACCCAAAATGGTTTTGGAAACGCTTTCCCTGTCTTCTTTGTATGTCACTCCAAACCAAGAGTCGGGGGTTTCAAGTACACGGCATTTTGCATATCCATTTTCTAGTAACCTGTTGACTACGTATGGTATATAAAACTCTGACCCGATTTCATTCCCTTTTTTGGATATGAATTCACGGAAAAGAGAGTTGCCCTCTTCAAAAATATCAGGGGTAAAGCCCCACATGTTCATAGAAACATAGCAGTTTTCGGGAATATTCACAAGCACTCCCGATCCGTTTTCCCCAATAATATTGCCGTCGGGCTCCCGTTTGATTTTATGGTGCTCCTCTACGCCAACCAGGTATCCCTGATTATCGGTGGTACATACTCCTCGGGAAACAGTACCCGATTCCGAAAGTGTATTCCCGGCTTTGAAACCAACCATTGAAAAGGCCCCATTCTTGCCGGAGACAGAGTTAAGGTAGCCGGCAATAATATTGAATGAGTTGTGCCCGTAATAATCATCGGCATTGATCACGGCAAAGGGGGTATTAACATGATCCTTGGCAACCATTACAGCATGTCCCGTACCCCAGGGTTTTACCCTTTCGGGATTGAGAGTGAACCCTGCCGGGAGCATGTCTAATTCCTGTGCTGCAAATGCAACCTCTATGTTATTGCCATATTTGCCAGATACCCTCTCTTCAAATTCTTTACGGAAAGAATTACGAATTACGAATACAATCTTGCCAAAACCTGCGTTGATGGCATCGTAAACCGAATAATCCATTATTGTTTCTCCCGAAGGTCCCATTTTGTCGAGCTGCTTCAGGCCGCCGTACCTGCTTCCCATTCCGGCTGCAAGGATAAGTAGAGTTGGTTTTGACATATTGTTTCTATTTAAGATTGAGCAACAAAATTATTATTATTTTTGCAAAAAACAGAAGAATTTGAAGTTAAAGGAGAGTTGGGGTAAAATTAGCGGGACCGGATTGTTCAGGATAATCAAGAACAAATATGTTGTTGCAATCCTGGGCTTTGCTGTGTGGGTAGTTTTTTTAGATTCAAGCAGTATGGTCAGATGCACCAGAATCAAGATGAATATCCGGGAACAGGAAAACCAGAAAGAGTATTACAGAGAGGAGATCAGGTCTATTGAGGAAAAACTAAACGAGTTGAGCTCCAATCGTGATTCGCTGGAAAAATTTGCCAGGGAGCAGTACCTTTTCAAGAAGGATGATGAGGATCTCTTTGTTGTTGAGCCTCGAAGGTAAGCAGATCCCTAAGGTCTCCGGAGTTGTAGGTAGGGCCTCCGTCACAAGGGATCTGTTTGTAATTGTAGAAGAACTGGTCAATGCCAAATATCATCGCACCCTCTATATCATTTGCAAAATCATCACCCACCATCAAAGCCTCCTCTTTTTTTCCACCAATGGCCTTCAAAGCTCTTTTGAACAAAACAGGAGAGGGCTTGTGGAGACCCTGCTCTTCCGATATCAGGACAGCATCAAAATATCCGGCTATCCCGGTGTTATTAAGCTTACGATACTGAACCTCACGGAACCCGTTTGATATGATTGCCATTTTGCAGCCATTGTTGTACAACTGCTTCAGCACCTCCCTGGCGTGGGGCATCAAAGCTGTCTGCAGTGGCATCTTTTCCAGATAGGCATTTCCAAAGGCAGTTGCTGTCTGTATGTCATCAACTCCATAACCGGCAAAAGTGTCCATGAACCTTTTCCAGCGGAGCTCCTCTTTTGTGAGTTTTCCGGTTTCGTAAAGCCCCCATAATCTATGGTTAATCTTGTCATAAAGCTCAAAGAACCCTCCCTTGTCTATGTCGGAAAAACCAAAATCGTCCAGCAAGTTGTAGATGTTGTTGCGGGAATTGGTATCAAAGTCCCACAATGTGCGGTCCAGGTCAAACAGTAAATACCGGTATTTTTTCTTGAGCATTAATTCTTATTTAATGTAATTGTCAATCATAATGTTTATTGCTCTTGTGCAAACAGGACAAAAACCGGAAGATGTATTGCTTTTCATCCGGCAGTCGGCTGCAGGGCGGAATATTCCTTTGGACATATATCCGCCTCCTTCGAACAACCCGGCCTCCCCTTTTTTGAAAAGGTCTTCCCATTTGGAGCGGAAATCAATCTTGGTGGTAAGGTTGGGCTCCCATGGCTCACGGTTCAAGTCGTAGAAATCTTCGTACGCAACTTCGGAAGAATAGTACTCATCTCCCAGGCCTGCAAAACTATGCCCCAGTTCATGAACGAACACCTCGGCAGAGAGCTTGTGATCGGACATGCTAAGTCCGTAAAAATTATAGATTCCTCCCCCTCCGTATTTTTCGGTATTAACGATAACGTAGAGTGCGTCATAGGGCACCTGGGAGGCAGCTGAGGCAACTTTGCTCTGGTCGGGGGCCGTAAGGTACCGGTCGATGCCAAAAGTGTAAAAAGTGGATGAAAGGGCTGTCCTGGCCCAGGTATCCTGGTGGGGGATGTCTGTTCCCGACTCGTCAGAAACCGACTCTACAATCCAAATATTGAAGTCTGACTTGCGTGACTTGTAGGGTTCCATTTCGAAAAGGTATCCGGCAAAGCGTTTGGAATCTTCCCGGAACTTAGACATTTGTTCCGATGTATAGCCCTCAGCAATAAATACCAAATCTACTTTTTGGTAAGGCTTACCTCCTTCGTAAAGCAAACTGCTGGCAAAATCGTGAGTTTTTCCGGCAGAGATGGAATTGTCATTGGGGTCAACCGGGAATGACGCAATATCCCTGAATAATCCGTCAGCCTTGTTCCGCTCCGAAAATATCACATTGACACCAGCCTTCGGGAAAGGGATTACATACGAACCTTTCATGGCCCTTTTTAGTGTTTTGGCTTCGGGAGTTGTCCTCCACTCTTGGAAAAGGCTGTTGAAGCCCTTGGAAAATATTATGTTACCATTTTTGTCTTCTACCCGGTAATTATATTCGCCATAACCGAACTCCTCTACCAGATTGGTTGTCGATCCACCCCATTCAGGCTCCCGGTACATTGCTTCCAAAAAACAGTGTTGGTTTGATTGGTCTCCTGCAAATATGATGTCCAGCCGTAGACGCTCTCTTGTAAAATAGCTGTCAAAGGATTTGTCCTGGGAAAATGAGATTACAGTAATGGTATTGATTACCAAATAAATAATTATGGATTTAAGTTTGTTCATTGACTTAGGATTAAATACTATATTCCTGTATATGTCTCAGGTGAAAGTTGCAGGAGCTCCTCTTTGATTTTGTTGTTTACATCGAGGTTGATGATAAACTCTTTGATAGCTTCGCGGTCGATTGGTTTATTGGTGCGAGTCAATGCTTTGAGTGCTTCGTATGGTTTCGGATATCCCTCCCTGCGCAAGATTGTCTGAATGCCCTCTGCTACAACAGCCCAGTTGTTTTCAAGGTCACGTGCAAGTGCCTCTTTGTTAAGGATGATTTTACTCAACCCCTTGTCCAAGGATTTGAGCGCTATGAGGGTGTGAGCCAAAGGAACTCCTACGTTACGCAACACGGTAGAGTCCGTGAGATCCCTTTGAAGCCTCGATACAGGCAGTTTTGCCGAGAGATGTTCGTAAATTGCATTGGCAACCCCAAGATTACCTTCTGCATTTTCAAAATCAATAGGATTTACTTTATGCGGCATTGCCGAAGAACCAACCTCTCCATCCTTGATTTTTTGACGGAAATACTCCATTGATATGTAACTCCAGAAATCCCTGCACAAATCAATCAAAATTGTGTTTATTCGTTTGAGATTATCGAAGAGGGCGGCCAGATGGTCGTAGTGCTCGATTTGAGTGGTAGGGTGTGAGCGTTTTAACCCCAGCTTCTCTTCGGTGAACCTGTTGGCAAAATCTACCCAATCAATTGCAGGATAGGCTGCATGATGTGCGTTGAAATTACCGGTTGCTCCCCCAAATTTTGCAGTGAACTTAATGTTTTCAAGCATTTCGAGCTGTTCCCTGAGGCGGGTGACAAAAACATTGATCTCTTTGCCCAGTTTTGTGGGAGATGCTGGTTGGCCGTGTGTCCTGGCCAGCATTGTTGTTTCGTTCCATTCAGAAGCCATTATGATTAGGGAATTCATTACCTTACCAAGGTGAGGAACATAGATTTCTGATATACCTTCCAGTAACGAGAGAGGAACCGCAGTATTATTAATATCCTGCGAGGTGAGTCCAAAATGGATGAACTCAGAATATTCATTAATTCCCAAGGCTTCAAACCTCCGTTTGAGAAAGTATTCAACCGCTTTTACATCGTGATTCGTGGTTTTTTCGATCTCCTTTACCTCAAGAGCATCTTCATTTGAAAATTTTTTGTAAAAGTCTCGTAACTTCCCGAATATTGAAGGATCGGTATTTTGGAGCTGGGGCAAAGGAATCTCGCAAAGTGCAATAAAATACTCTACCTCTACAAGCACTCGGTACTGAATGAGGGCTTTTTCGGAAAAATAGAGAGAAAGATCACTGGTTTGGCTATGGTATCTGCCGTCTATGGGGGATATAGCTTCTAAAGAAAAATTATTCATCGGGATTATTGGTTTTGAGATAGTTTTTGGTATAGTTTAACTACTTGGACTGCTTCCTTTACGTCGTGGACCCTCAGGATATCGGCTCCACCAAGCAATGCAGCCATATGGATGGCACTTGTTGCCGAAAGTGCATCCTTAGGATCAATTTTCAGAGTTTTGTATATCATGCTTTTCCGGGATAAACCGACCATAAGCGGTGTCTGTTTGCCGTTTGGGATGTCGATTTTGAACTGTTCGAGATTGTGGAGCATTTTATAATTTTGGTCATTATCCTTGGCAAAGCCAAAACCAGGATCCACTATTATTTCGCGGATACCTGCTTCAGTTGCCCTGTTCACGAAATCCGCAAGGTATTCCCTCACCTCCGCCACCACATTGCTGTAAGTGCAATTTTGTTGCATGGTTTCTGGTGTACCTCTCTTATGCATTGCAATATAGGGTAGTTGAAGCCTTGCTGCTGTCTCCAGCATAAAGGGGTCTTCTTCTCCTGCAGAGATGTCATTGATTATCAAGTCCCCTACAAAATCGAAAGCCCTTTCGATTATTTGTGAGCGGAAAGTATCAACAGAGATGGTAATCTGAGGGAATACCCTAAGAACCTTTTTCAATGCCGGCTTTAGAAGTTCCCACTCCTCCTCTTGGGGTATATATTTGGATCCAGGGCGTGTGGAGCAGGCTCCTATGTCAATAATTGAAGCTCCTTCCTCAATAAGTTGTTGTGTCCTGATTTCGAATTCATCGCCACCAATGCACCTGCTGCCTTCGTAGAAAGAATCGGGACTCATGTTCACGATTCCCATCACCAAAGGGTAGGGTTGGTTAATAATATTTGTCATAAAATACCTAACTTTGCTTTAGCTCACAAATATAAGATTTTATTATGTTAATTGTACTGGAGGGTTTGGACGGAGCGGGAAAGTCCACGCAGATATCTTTGCTCAAGGAGCACTTTGCAACACTTGGACTAGAAGTGGAATATCTTCATTTTCCAAGATTTGAAGCTCCTGTATACGGGGATATGATTGCCAGGTTCCTAAGGGGAGACCTGGGCTCTATTGAAAGTGTCCATCCAATGTTGGTAGCATTATTGTTTGCAGAGGACAGGAGGGATGCATCCAGGTTACTGCGAGAGTGGTTGGAGAGTGGAAGGGTTGTTATACTTGACAGGTACATTTATTCCAACATTGCTTTCCAATGTGCCAAAATCAAGGATAAATCCTTGGCCAAAGAGTTGAGGAACTGGATATTTGACCTTGAATTTGAAAAGTACAAAATTCCTGTGCCCTCACTTAACCTTTTCCTGGATGTTCCATTGGGGTTTGTAGGGGAAAAACTCAGCGAGTCCAGGGATGGAGAGCAGAGGGAGTATTTAAAGGGTAAGAGGGATATCCACGAAGCTGATATGTTGTTCCAGCAAAGCGTAAGGGAGATATACATTGAAGAGTGTGAAAAGGGCGAGGGTCTTGTAAGGGTTGACTGTGCTGCCGTCGACGGCTCCATGCTGCCCCCCGGAGAAATATTCAAAAAAATTCTAAATCTGTTTAAAACCACATAATGGGATTATTAAGGGCAATATCGAGGGTTATAATAGGTTTGCTGTTCCTCTTTTCGGGGTATGTTAAGGTCATTGACCCTGTCGGTGGAGGTCTGATGATGGAAGAGTACTTCAAAATCGTTGGAATTGACGGATGGCACAATCTCTTCATAGTAGCCGGTGCCTTTTTATCAATAGCCGAGCTGCTCACTGGGATAGCAGTCCTGGTAGGACTGAAGATGAAGTTTTTTTGCAGGGTTGCATTTGTTTTTCTCTTGTTTTTCACTATTCTGACTCTATTGCTGGCAATATTTGATCCTGTGGCCGACTGTGGTTGTTTTGGAGAGGCGATCAAGCTCACCAATTGGGAAACTTTTTTTAAAAATCTGGTATTGTTACCATTTGCAATATTATTGAATTACCAGTCAAACAGGTTTATTCCTGTTGCACCCAGCCATTGGGAGTGGGGTTTCACTGCTTTTTTTGCTCTTTTGTTGGCATTGTTGTCGGTTTACTCGTACCGGAACCTTCCAATGGTAGATCTCATGGAATTCCGGACTGGTACCAACATAAGGGAGAGGTTAAGTTATTCTTTTGATAAAGATACCCCCCGTTTTGAAACACTCCTTATATACACAAAGGATGGGAAGGAGTATCAGTTTTCAATGGATAACCTTCCGGATTCTTCGTATACATTCAAAGACTCCAGGACCCGTGAGGTTGGTGGTCGCAGATCCCTTTCCTATATCGATTTTGCAGTATCTGACTCTGCAGGAGACTACATAACCGATTCACTACTTTCAATTTCCGGGCCCCTTTTTATAGCCACTACACCATATTCGGATTTTTTGGGAAAGAGGCGGATAGCTCGTCTGAACAGTCTGTACGATACTCTTTTGTCTAAGGATATACCTATGATCTTGCTGAGTGGATCCGGACATCAGGAAAATATTGCTTTGAAAAGTGGGTTTGGACTAAAGCCTGCCATATACCATACAGACAAAAAAACCATCTACACAATCAACCGCTCCTATGGTGGTGTCGTGTATCTTTACGATGCGGTGGTTGTTTCAAAATGGTCAACATCTGGGATACCTTTCCGGGAGCTTGATGGTTTGCTGCTTGAAGATCCGGAGTTGCTTGCTGCAAAAAGGCGAATCAGGGAGCATCTCGCTGTCGAATTCACCGCTTTTGCTTTGCTGGTCATTATTGCAGCCATGCGCTGTTTTTTAAGGATTTTCTACAAACATAAAAATGATGAAACTGGAAAAGAACAAGAACCTTAAGGACTACAATACCCTTGGATTAAACGTGAATGCAGGTTTTTTTGCCTCCCCCGCAACAGTAGGAGAGCTAAGGCAACTTTTAATGGATAAACCGTTTTTAAAAGGGAATATTCTTGTAACTGGTTCGGGTTCAAATATTCTCTATGCCGGAGATTACGATGGTTTGGTCTTGCATCCGCAAATGAAAGATATTTCAATAACAAACCTTGATGGAGGTTATGTCTATGTAAGGGCAGGAGCAGGTGTTGATTGGGATGATTTTGTGGAATGGTGTGTGAGCCGGGGATGGGGAGGAGTGGAGAATCTTTCGGGTATACCAGGTTGTGTTGGAGCATCTCCTGTTCAAAACATTGGTGCATACGGTACAGAAGCAGGGGATGTCATTCATGAGGTAGAGCTGGTCATGATTGATGATGCCACCGAAAAGAGGCTTAAAGGTGAAGAGTGCAGGTTTGGTTACAGGGACAGTATTTTTAAAAACAATCTAAAGCAGGCAACAGTTATAACATATGTAACCTTCAGGCTCTCTTTGCATCCAGTACCAAACAGATCTTATGCAGATGTAGCAGCAAAATTGGCAGACAACAGCAATCCCTCGATTGGTGATGTAAGGAATGCAATACTGGAAATAAGGGAAGCCAAGCTCCCTGATCCCAAAGAAATCGGGAATGCCGGGAGTTTCTTCAAGAATCCGGTTGTTCCGGTTTCCGTTGCAGACAGGATAGTCCGAGAATATCCCGATCTCAAACCCTATCCGGCGGGAGAGGGTATGGTAAAGATTCCAGCCGGTTGGCTGATTGAAAAATGCGGGTTCAAAGGTAAGCGGGAAGGCAATGTAGGTGTTCACCATAAACAAGCACTTGTGCTTTTGGCCTACGAAGGTGCAAGCGGTAAGGAACTTCTTGATTGGGCCCAAAAAATAAAGCGGTCCGTAAAAGACCGCTTTGACATAGATATCTTTCCAGAGGTGAATATTATAGCTTCCTCTTAATTTCCACTATTGTATAGGATTCTACCAAGTCTCCGACCTTGATGTCGTTGTATCCGTCAATGTTGAGGCCACAGTCGTAACCCGACGCTACCTCCTTGACGTCATCCTTGAAGCGTTTGAGGGATCCCAATGATCCTGTGTAAACAACAATTCCGTCACGGATAATCCTTACTTTGGCATTCCTGTTGAGTTTGCCCTCTTTTACCATACAGCCGGCGATAGTTCCTACCTTGGATATCTTGAATACCTCCCTGACCTCTGCAGTAGCTGTTATCTCCTCTTTTTGCTCGGGAGCTAACATCCCTTCAATACCATCCTTAACCTCGTTTATGGCATCGTAGATTACAGAGTAGAGACGAATCTCGATCTCTTCTTTTTCGGCTAGTTTACGAGCATTAACAGATGGCCGTACCTGGAAACCGATGATAATTGCATTGGAAGCTGCGGCCAGCAGTACATCTGACTCCGAGATTGCTCCTACAGCTTTGTGTATTACGTTTACATGAACCTCTTCGTTGGACAACTTGATAAGTGAGTCGGATAGAGCCTCAATGGAACCATCCACGTCTCCTTTGACAATAACGTTAAGTTCCTGAAAGTTGCCGATTGCAATACGACGGCCTATCTCTTCCAGTGTTATGTGTTTTTGGGTCTTGAGCCCTTGTATCCTTATCAGTTGCTCTCGTTTGTTGGCAATGTCCCTTGCCTCTTTCTCGTCTTCCATAACATTGAACAACTCACCTGCAGCAGGAGCTCCGTTGAGTCCGAGTATGGAAACCGGGGTGGATGGACCAGCTTCGGTTATTTTTTGCCCCCTTTCGTTGTGCATAGCTTTTATACGTCCCGTGTGGCTCCCGCTAAGGATTATGTCTCCGACGCGGAGCGTACCGCTTTGTACCAGTATTGTGGCGACAAATCCCCGTCCTTTGTCCAGGGATGATTCAATTACAGAGCCTTTTGCCCTCTTTTTTGGACTTGCTGTAAGGTTTAGGAGCTCGGCTTCGAGCAAAACCTTTTCGAGCAATTTATCTACATTGAGACCTTGTTTTGCAGAGATCTCCTGGCATTGGTATTTTCCTCCCCAATCTTCGACCAGCAAATTCATGTTGGCCAATTGTTCGCGTATCCGTTCACTGTTTGCAGAGGGCTTATCAACCTTGTTTATTGCAAATATCATCGGGACACCTGCTGCCTGAGCGTGATTGATTGCCTCTTTTGTCTGGGGCATCACAGCGTCATCGGCTGCTATTATGATAATTGCAATATCGGTGATTTTGGCACCCCTTGCCCTCATGGCAGTAAACGCTTCGTGACCCGGAGTGTCCAGGAAGGTAATCCTCTGCCCGGAAGGGAGTTTAACATTATATGCCCCGATATGTTGTGTTATACCTCCAGCTTCTCCGGCAATAACATTGGCTTTCCTGATATAGTCCAGTAGCGAAGTTTTTCCGTGATCGACGTGCCCCATCACTGTAACAATAGGGGGGCGGCTGACCATATCTTCTTCGTTGTCTTCCTCTTCCAGAACTGATCCTTGAATGTCGGCAGTTACAAACTCTACGCCAAATCCGAATTCCTCGGCTACAAGTACCATGGCTTCGGCATCAAGCCTTTGGTTGATGGACACCATAAGTCCAAGGTTCATACAAGCCTCAATAACTTTGGTTACAGGAACATCCATCATTACTGCCAGGTCATTGACAGTAACAAATTCGGTTACCTTTAGTGTTGTGCTTGAAATTTGTTCCATTTCGTGTTCTTCCTGCATCTTTTGGGATGCATGGTCACGTTTGTCTTTCCTGTATTTAGAACCTTTGGTTTTACCTTTGCCTTCTACCATTCGGAGGTAGGTCTCCTTGATTTGCCTTTGTACGGCATCTTCGTCAACCTCATTCCTGACTGGTTTGAATTTATCCTTTCCTGCAGGTTTTTGGTCATTCCTTTTGCCCTTGTTGGCATTACCTGGTTTTGCGGGACCACGGAAAGGAGCATCCTTGCCCTCTTTGGCAACATCTACCTTCTCTTTGTTAGGTTTGCGTATGCGCTCCCTTTTCCCTTTGTTGCCATCCCTTGAGGGTTTATTCTCAGTTTTTTTCTTTTCGAATTGAGACAGGTCTATTGTTCCGCTGATCTTAGGCCCGGCAAGCTTCTCAAATTTTGTTTCTATGTGTTCTATCACAGGCGTTGTGCTTTCTTCTTTTTGGGTATCCTTATTATCGGATACTTTTTTAATTGGTTCCGACTCCTTTGGTTTTGGTTTGAATTCGTTTTTTTGACGGGTATCTGTAAATCTTTGACGGTTATCTGTAAACTGCGCAGATTTACTCTCTTTCAAAGGTGCAGTTATTTCTTGATTTTGAGAGACCGGCTTTTCAATTACAGGAGCGGGAGTAGGTTCCGGACCTGATTGGTTTGGCTCTGTGGCTGGCTTGACTTGGGTAGTCTCTGTATTAACAGTCTCAAATTTAGGGGTATCTTCTTGTGTTGGTACTGCTTGAGCAGGTACTCCTTGAACGGATACTACCTCAGTAGGTGCTACCTCAGCAGGTGCTACCTCAGCAGATACTGCCTCAGCAGGTGCTACCTCAACGGGTACCACCTCTACAGGTTCAATTTGGGAAGAAATCTCTTTGGCAGGTTTTTCCTCAGATGGTATGACAGATTGAGGTGCCTCGTGGACTGGCAGCTCCTCCTTTGTTGCTGTTTCGGGTTTAACCTCTGGTCTGGAGGGCTTGTTTATCTTATCAATGTCAATTTTCCCGATTATTTTAGGAGAGGGATGTTCCGCAATAGTGGTTTTGATAAAGACCTCTTTTACAGGTAATTCGTCCTCGCTGTCATCCTGTTTTTCAATTTCGGCTTTTTCGGTTATCTCCTTGACCTTTATGGCAACTTTCTTGGATTGTTCCTTCAAAATCTGTTCTTTGCCAAACTCTTTCTTTACAAACTCATATGCCTCTGATGAAATCTTTGTCCCTGGAGAGGGTTCGACCTCGATTTTTTTACTCTTAAGGAAATCCACAAGGGTGCCCAGCCCAATGTTGAACTCCTTAAGTACTTTTCCTACTCTTATGTTTTCGTTAACTGCCATATTTTGCCTCCCGTTTTAATTTTTAAACTATTCGAATTCCTCTCTTAGAATACGCTGAATCTCCAATACTGTCTCCTCTTCGAGGTCAGCCCGCCTTACTATTTCTGATACCGGAAGCGCCAGAACACTTTTTGCCGTGTCGCAACCAATAGAGCGCAGGGATTCGATAACCCATTCGTCAATTTCATCGCTAAATTCACTCAAAAGCACATCCTCTTCTTCTTCTTCGATGTCCCTGAAAACGTCAATTTCCATGTCAACCAGCATACCAGCAAGCTTGATGTTGCTGCCACCTTTGCCGATGGCAAGGGATACATCTCCTGGTTTTAGGTATACCCCGACCCTTTTTTCGGCCTCGTTGATCCTTACTGAAACTATTTTTGCAGGACTCAATGCCCTTTGGATAAGCAATTGGAGATTGGATGTCCAGTTTATGATGTCTATGTTTTCGTTCCTCAACTCCCTGACAATACCATGTATCCGGGACCCTTTCACTCCGACACATGCACCTACCGGGTCAATCCTTTCATCGTAGGATTCAACTGCAACTTTAGCCCTTTCTCCCGGGATTCTAACAATCTTCTTGATTGTGATCAAGCCATCGAAAATTTCGGGGACCTCTTGTTCAAAAAGCCTTTCCAAAAATACCGAAGAGGTCCTGGAAAGGATTATCATGGGGTTGTTGTTTTTCATCTCTACGGAAGAGACAATAGCCCTGACTGTATCCCCTTTTTTGAAAAAATCATTGGGAATCTGCTCAGTTTTGGGAAGGATGAGTTCGTTTTCGTCTTCATCCAGTACCAGTACCTCTTTTTTCCATACTTGGTATACCTCGCCGACAACAATGTCTCCCACTTTTTCTTTGTATTTGGTGTAGAGGTTGGCTTTTTCTATGTCCATTATTCTACCCGAAAGATTTTGCCTGAGGTTGAGAATACCCCTGCGGCCAAAACTGGAGAGTTTAACCTCTTCTACAAACTCCTCCCCGATTTCGTAAGAATCATCTATTTTTGAGACCTCATCTATGGAAATCTGAGTGTTGGGGTCTTCTACAACCTCCACAACCTCTCTGTTGCGCCATATTTCAAAGTCACCCTTGTCTATATTGATGATGATATCGAAATTGTCTGCAGTTCCGTACATTTTGATAAGCTGGTTCTTGAATACATCTTCCAGTACGCTCATCATTGTAGGGCGGTCAATGTTCTTTAGTTCCTTGAATTCAGCAAATGTGCTGATTAAATTTAACCCTTCCATATCTAGGTAAATTTCTTTAAATATTATTTGAATTTGATAAACGGTTTTGTGCTTTTTAGATCACTTAGATTAAAAATTTCGGTGATTTCCTTAGTGACAGATTTTTTGACTCCCTCCTCCTTGACTTTCACACTCCTGGATACTTGAATGGAAGTTTCATCGGCTGCGATTAATTTTGCAATGAATTTGGTTCCTTTTTTGAGGATGATTTCCACCTCTTCACCTAAAAATTTATGGTACTGCTTTAGAACTTTGAAAGGCATATCCAACCCTGCAGAGGTCACAGTAAGTGAAAAATCCTCCTTTTCCCGGTCGAGTCCCTGCTCAATTATCCTGCTGAGCTCGGCACAATGGCGTATATCCACATTGTCCGGGGATTCGATTGTGACCACTATGTCATTATCGATGCTAACCTCGACATTTACAAGGAACAGCGACTCTTTATCCAGATACTCCTCTGTAAGTAATGATATTGTCTCCTTTGCTATCATCTGAAATAAATTTAATAAATAAGGGGACATCCGTGTCCCCTTATCTCTCTGATGCTCTAAACCGCCGCAAATATATCAAAAATTTTAAAAAGGTGCAAAAAAAATTAAAATATCGTACCTTTACTTAATGGTAGATAATTATAAAATAATCAACGATCCGGTGCATGGCTTTATCAATGTCCCTTCCGGATTGATTTCAAGGATAATTGAACATCCATGGTTCCAAAGGCTGAGGGATATAAAACAGCTTGGTCTTACAAACCTTGTTTATCCTGGCGCTGTCCATTCCCGCCTTTCACATGCTCTAGGAGCAATGCACCTTATGAGAGAATCCATTGCTGTTCTCAGGAATAAAGGTGTGGAGGTAACGTCCCATGAAGAGGAGGCTGCTTCGGCAGCCATGTTGCTGCATGATGTTGGTCACGGACCTTTCAGCCATGCCCTGGAAAATAAGATAGTATGTGGTGTATCACACGAAGATATTTCACTGGCCATGATGGAACGGATGAATGTGGAGTTTGGAGGAGCCCTGGATATGGCTGTCTCAATTTTCCATGCCAGGTACCCAAAAAAATTTTTGCACCAACTGGTTTCGGGTCAACTGGATACTGACAGACTGGACTACTTGAAAAGAGACAGCTTTTTTTCGGGAGTTGCTGAAGGTATGATAGGACTTGAAAGAATTATCAAAATGCTGACAGTAAGGGATAATAACTTGGTGGTAGAAGAAAAGGGCATCTATTCCGTCGAAAAATTCCTGATATCCCGCAGATTGATGTATTGGCAGGTTTACCTCCACAAAACAGTTGTAGCAGCCGAGCAACTGATTATCTCGATTTTTTCCAGGGCCAGGGAGTTGGGTACAAACGGGTACCCCCTCGAAGGTTCTCCGGCATTAAGGTATTTCCTTTCTCAAAATCTCACATCTCAAAGCTTTTTTAAAGGTGATGCAATAGAGATGTTTACACGGCTTGACGATACAGATGTGATGTCGGCCATCAAACAATGGCAGTTTTCTGATGATTCCACACTTTCTATGCTTTGTAAAATGCTGACAGAGCGCAAATTGCCAAAAATTGAGTTTTGTAAAGAGCTCCCTTCAAATGATCTTGTCAAGTTGAAAGAAGACGAATTGAGGAGGAGCTTGGATGGAGCAGTTGGTTTGGATCTCTCCTTTTTTGTCAAAACCGGGAAGGTTCTCAATAAGGGATACGATGCCGATGAGGGAGAGATACTGATCCTTTCAAAGGATGGTATGCTAAACGATGTCTACGGTATTTCGGATATGTTGTCGGCCAGGGCTTTTTCCCAAATCACAAAAAAATATTTTCTTTGCACAGCCGTAATAAATAAAAAAGAATGGAAATAGATGCAAAATATATAGCTGAATACCTTAATGGTGAGGTGGTTGGCGATGCCAATGTAAAAGTGAAATCTGCAGCCAGGATAGAGAGCGCAAAACCAGGTACCCTGGCTTTTTTGGGTAACCTTAAGTATGAGAGTTACCTTTACACTACAAAGGCATCAATAGTGCTTGTAAACAGGTCTTTTGTGCCATCCAAAGAGGTTAATGCCACAATGGTTAAGGTTGATGACGCTTACCAGGCAATTGCATCCATGCTGGAACTGTTTGCCTCCTTTAAATCTTCACGCAGGAGGGGGCGTTCCCTCTTTTCCCACATCTCCTGGAGGGCGACAATGGGCAGAGGTTGTTATGTTGGGAAAGGTACTGTAATTGAGAAAGGTGCAAAAATAGGGAAAGGTTCCCAAATTTATCCTCAGGTCTATATAGGAGAAGATGTCAAAATAGGAGACAACACCATCATCTATTCTGGAGCAAAAATCTACAATGGTTGCGTGATTGGATCAAATTGCATCATCCATTCCAATGCAGTAATCGGTGCAGATGGATTTGGCTTTGCAAAAATAGCAGATGGCTCGTATAAAAAGATACCCCAGACTGGCAATGTGCTCATAGAAGATGATTGCGAAATTGGTGCAAATACCACAATTGACAGGGCATCCATGGGCTCCACAATTATCCGCAAGGGTGTAAAGCTGGACAACCTTATACAGGTTGCCCACAACTGCGAAATTGGAGCCAACACTGTGATAGCAGCACAATCCGGACTTTCCGGATCGGTCAGGATGGGCCGTGATTGCATGGTCGGTGGCCAGGTAGGTTTTGCCGGACACATAACCATAGCCGACAACACCTCCATCGGTGCACAGGCAGGAATCCTCTCTTCAATCAAGGAAGAGGGGAGGTCGCTTCTTGGCAGCCCGGCAATGGATGCAAAAGAGTATCTAAAAGCCTATTCAATATTCCGGAAGTTGCATAAAAGATAGGTGAAATTTTGTAGCTTTGTAGTTTGAACCGGGTTAAGATCGATTTATGATTGAGTATCAACAGACAATCAAACGTATATATACAGTTGAGGGCAAAGGTTTGCATACAGGGGCCAGCGTTACAATGAAGATAATGCCTGCACCGGCAGGTCATGGTGTAATATTCACCAGGACAGACCTCCCATCTACTCCTAAGATTGAAGCTTTGGCTACAAATGTGAAACAGACACAGAGAGGTACCGTAATTGCAAAAGGAGATGCATCTGTTTCGACAGTTGAACACTTGCTATCCTCTCTTTATGCGTTCGGGATAGACAACGTGATGATAGAAATAGACGGACCTGAGGTGCCAATTCTGGATGGAAGCGGTGCCCGCTACTCACAGCTTTTTGGATCTGAGCCTCTTGAAACTCAAGACAAACCTAAGGAGTTCATTGAAGTACGCGAGGCGGTACATTACAAAGACGAGAAGAGTGGCTCTTCCATTTCGATCTATCCAGATAACCGGTTCTCTGCAGAGGTTATGATAGACTTTGATTCAGATGTTCTTGGCAGCCAGTTTGCTGTTTATAACCAAAATACCGATTATTCAGTCGAAATAGCCCCTTGCAGGACCTTTGTTTTTGTTCATGATCTGGTTCCGCTAATCAATGCAAACCTAATCAAAGGAGGTGACCTGGATAATGCGATAGTGATTGCAGAGAATGAAATCAGTGGTGATGAACTGGAAAAGCTGGAGGCGGTTTTCGGAAAAAGCCGGGATGGCTTTATTGAAAAAGGTTACATTAATATTGACAAACTAAAATTCAATAATGAATGTGCCCGACACAAGTTGCTTGACCTTATCGGAGACCTTGCCCTCTGCGGTAAAAGGATCAAAGGCAGGGTGGTTGCACACAGGCCGGGTCACAGAATCAATACAGAAACAGCAAAAATTTTGATAAAAATGGCAAAAGAGAGAAAAGAAACAGAAGGGATCCCGGTTTTTGACCCAAATGCAGAACCAGTAATTGATATAAACGGCATAAAGAAGCTTCTGCCTCACAGACCTCCTTTTTTGATGGTGGACAGGATAATATCAATGGAAAAAGAGACTGTGGTTGGAATCAAGACGATTGGTGTCAATGAGGGTTTTTTTATTGGCCATTTCCCAGACGAACCTGTGATGCCCGGAGTACTCATTATTGAAGCAATGGCACAGGTAGGAGGAATCTTGGTACTCGCCGACTTGGAGGAACCTGAGAAATATTCAACTTACTTTGCAAAAATAGACAATGCAAAATTCAAAAGGAAAGTCGTTCCGGGTGACGTTATGGTGATCAAGCTCCATGTAACTATCCCGTTGAGAAGATCTATAGTTTGCATGAAAGGAGAGGTTTACATCGGAAACACTCTTGCCTGCGAAGCCGATCTTATGGCGCAAGTAATTAAGAATAAGTAATATTTATGCATCAATCATACATTCATCCGGACGCCGTAATTGGCAAAAATGTTGTAATAGAGCCTTTTTCCTATATTGCAGCCAAAGTTGAAATTGGCGAAGGTACTTGGATCGGCCCACACGCAACCATAATGGACAACGTCAAGATCGGCAAGAACTGCAGGATCTACCCTGGGGCAATAATCGGGGGAGAGCCGCAGGATTACAAGTTTTCGGGAGAGGTAACCTTTGTGGAGATTGGCGATAACACCATAATAAGGGAGTATGTTACTGTCAACAGGGGTACCCTTAAAAGTGGCAGGGGGACTACAAAAGTTGGCAATGGGTGTATGATAATGTCCTATACCCATATCGCACATGATTGCAATATTGCAGACAATGTAGTGTTGGTAAGTTATGTGGGACTTGCAGGTGTTACGGATGTGGAGGAGTATGCAATCATAGGAGGTCACTCGGCCGCCCACCAGTTCACCAGGATTGGAGCACATTCTATGCTCTCGGGAGGTTCAATGGTTGGCAAGGATGTTCCGCCTTTCATAGTTGCGGGGCGCAGACCACTCTCTTTTGGAGGAGTCAATATAATCGGACTCAGGCGAAGAGGGTTTTCAAATGAAAAGATAGACCTGATCAGGGAAATATACAAGGTAGTCTACCACAGTGGACTCAACACTTCGGATGCTTGTCAAAAAGTTGAGGAGAGTTTTCCGGAAACACCCGAAAAGAGACAGATTGTAGATTTTATACGATCCTCCAAAAGAGGTGTAATCAGAGGTGTGGTTGATTCAATTGATGAGTAGTATATTAAAAAATAGCGTTTTAACTACAGCATACCTTCCACCGGTAAAATACTTCGGAATAATCAAAAATGATCCGGAATGGAAACTTGAGCGGTTTGGCTCCTATTGCAAACAAAGCTACAGAAACCGTTGTCACATTTATGGTGCCAACGGTCTTTTGCCTTTATATATCCCGGTTTGCAGGGCAAAGGGGTATTCACGTGAAATTGGGGAGGTTAAAATAGATAATAGCGACAATTGGCAGATAAAGCATTGGAGAGCAATTGTATCTGCCTACAATTCTTCCCCTTTCTTTGATTATTTCAAGGATGACCTTCATGGGTTTTATCACCAAAAATATGAATCATTGTTTGAGTTCAATACCTCTCTTCTCAAGGTGTTGCTTGAACTTTTAGGCTTGCCTGCAGAGATCCGTTTTACCGATTCATTCAAATCTTATGAATATGGGGATTTCCGGGAATTGGTACACCCTAAAAAGGAATCGCCGCTGATCTATCCCAATAATCAAAAAGGGCGATACCACCAGGTATTCGCCCTCAAATCGGGGTTTATCCCGAATCTGTCTGTCATTGATCTCCTCTTTAACGAAGGACCAGAGTCATTGGATTATCTTTAGAATCTAAAGCCTAAAGTGAGGAGCAATTTCCATCCGGAGGTCTCATAGCTGCCAACCGGGGCCGTGTGGTTAGTGTAATCCTGGTATAGTGAAAAATACTCAGTGTCTTTGAGCCTTTGCTGGAATGCCACATCCAGGAATATGCCTGCACTGCTTGAGAAACCCAAGCCTCCTGAGATGTATTCACTTTCATACCCCAGTGTTTTTTCGGGATTTCCATATTTTGTATAGCCGGCCCTAAGTGCGAATCCGGGTATTGGCCGAACTTCGGCTCCTGCACGAAGGGTATAGGCCGACCGGAAGTTACCCGAAATATAGTTGTTTGTTGCACGGAAATCCCTGTCGTCACCATCTTCGGACAACATTTTAACAGTTGAGTAGTCTGCTCCTTCGTAGTCAACGCTCAATAATCCAATTTTACCAAAAACATATGATGCTCCGATGTTCCAGCGTAAAGGTGTATTTACCCTGTAATTGTATTCACCGATCGGAGAAAGAATTTCACTTTTGTATCCGTCGGAGTAACGGGCATCTATGGTTTCGTCCCAGGTATCCTTGAGGAAAAGCCATGTTGGTGTTGCTATACTGGCTCCCAACCTGAACCCTTCGAAGGGTATTGCTATAACTCCTAGTTTGAAATTGAGACCTACACCACTGGATGTCTGACGGAAAAGATGTGTGAAGCCGGAGAATTTGGAGTCAAACAGTGCGGGATTTTGAGCAGATTCGGAATATCTCTGATAGTCATTGAATTCCAGAGACTGAACTCCAAGATTTGCACCCAGGAACAACTTGTCCGAAATATTGGCCCCAACATTGAAAAGAACTTCCGAAAGTGAACCTTTTTGTTCGCGGAAAAACTCCTGTCCAAGCGCTCCTGCATGGACAATCATGTCGCCCTGGATGTTCTCCGTTGCCGAGATGTATTCATTCTGGGAAAGAGGATCAAGCAAATTGGAATTCCAGGCAAGAATCTCCCTCCATGTAGCCTCAGGGAAATCGTAAAAGGGATTCCAGTCATTTGTGATATCCAGGTTGGCATTGTTCACTCCGTACAGTCCGTCAGCAACTGCCGAAAGCCAGCTCGAAGATTCATTGACCCCAAAAGAGTAGGAGCGGGAAGAGAAGTTGTTGAGTTTGTTTATGGCAATTCCAAAAGTCAGGGACTTGAGACCATAACCGGTATTGCTGACAACAAAAGGTGTCACGAATCCAAGGTTAGAAACCCCGGCCCTTGTCCAATTCTCCGTATCATTATTGCCAAGGTATTCCGAATTTATTTTGGTGTTGAGCAATGAAGGGGTAAAGGTAAATTCGGAGTATTTGTAAATTGCTGAGGCAGCCGGATTGATACTCATTGAGTAACTGTCTGCTCCCAATGATACAAAGGCGTTACCCATGGCCATACTTCGTGCTGTACCCTCGTAGCGGTATTGTGAGAACCTCAAAGCATCAAATGCACCTTGCCCAAATACCGCAACTGAAAGGGTCAGCGATATTATAATCAATGTAATCTTTTTCATGTTAATAACAATTTATCTTCTGTAACCGGAACCCGACGAACTGCTGGATGACCTGGAAGAACTTGAGGTTTCTGCAGATCTGGATGTGCTTCCGCTGGAGGAGGACGATGCAGGTGGAGGGTTGTAGCTTCTTGTAGGGGCAGAGGTATTCCTCTGGTAACTGGTATTGCCTGTGTTGTTGCCGGAACTTCTCTGCGTTGTGTTGGTTACAGTACTGGTAGTACGTGCCGGTTGGCGGTATTGTGTGGAGTAAATGTTTGACCTTGAATTGCTGCTGTAAGGCTGCCTGGTCCTGCCGGTTGACTGGCGTACAGTGCCGGTGGATTGCCTGGTTGTTCCGGTTGACTGGCGCATGGTTTCGGTTGAAGAACTTTCCCTGCGGGTAACATTGCCACCGGAGCTGTTATGCTGAGTAGCTGAAGAGCTTGTCCTGGTTATTGCACCCCTGCGCGAAGCTTGGCCGGTTTCGTTGATTCTGGGGTCTGAGGTGTTAGAGCTCCTGCTGTCGCGCCTGTAGATGCTTTCGGAGTACCTCTTTGTGAGCTCATTAGGGTTGTTTGTTACCGAACTCCCCCTAACCTGGCTGGTCCGTACATCCCTCCTGATAAAAGAACCCTCCGATGAGGCACCTCTGCCCGACTGGCTGTACTGCTCTCTTGGACTCTCCCTGCGGCCGTAGTAGCGATCCCTGTAGTTACCTCCGTTATGAGCATATCCGGGAGAATACCACCCGTTGCCCCAACTATGGTAGGGATTGTGGAAGTACCATGGGTTATACCCCATGTAAGGTGAGTTGTACGGGTAACCCCACAGGAACGGATCGTAATGTGTGAATGGCGAAAACCAATAGTAATCCCAGCTGGGATACATGTAGTTCCAGTGGTAAGGAGACCATCCTGCATACCATTGGCGCCTCCAGTAACGGTTGTAAGGATTGTAATAGATATCCCAATACCAAGGATTGGAAAAGTTCCAGTAATCGTAATTAATGTTTATTGTGTAGGTCGGGTTCTCAAATTTGGCAAGTCTCTCTTCGAAGGTCTCACCAGGGTTGAGAATTATGTAGGTTTTATCGGAATCGGCATCAATGTCCACGTCCACGTTGCCATACTCATCGGCATATACACCCTCGATAACGCGACCATCGATGATTACCCTGTTGGATTCACGGGTTTTGCCCCTCAGGGCCTCAACCTCTTTTTCGATGTCTGTGTTAACTACAATTGTGGGTCCGCTGCCGGGACTCTGGTAGATTGCATCTTCGAACGTGTTTGACGCATACCGGTTTGTAGTAGCACAAGAGCTAAGAATGAACCCTAGAAAAACTAGTATTAAAAATGTATTTTTCATCTTGCACCTCCTGTGTGTTTAAATTATTTTGTACTTTTGTGCCTTTGAAAGAATGAGCACAAAAATCATTCCAAATCCTTTGGGATTAAAATATATGTGAATAATTAACCGAGCTAAAAACAAAATTAACAATAAAATGGCAAAAGAGATTGTCAATCGGGAAGAAAACTACTCCCTTTGGTACAACAACCTGGTAACCAAAGCCGATCTTGCAGAAAATTCTGCAGTAAGAGGATGCATGGTTATCAAACCTTACGGATATGCAATATGGGAAAAGATCCAGGCACAGCTGGACAAAATGTTCAAAGAGACAGGGCATGTCAATGCTTACTTTCCCTTATTCATACCAAAATCATTCCTTAGCAAGGAGGCCGAACACGTGGAGGGGTTTGCAAAGGAGTGTGCCGTGGTCACCCATCATCGTCTGATGACCAACCCAGATGGACCAGGAGTTGTTGTGGATCCGGACGCCAAGCTGGAGGAGGAGTTGATAGTAAGACCAACTTCGGAGACAATCATTTGGAATACTTACAAAAACTGGATAAAATCTTACCGAGACCTGCCCCTTCTTGTAAACCAGTGGGCAAATGTAGTGAGATGGGAGATGCGGACAAGGTTGTTCCTCAGGACCGCCGAGTTTTTATGGCAGGAGGGTCATACAGCACACTCAACTATGGAAGAGGCAATTGAAGAGACAGAAAGGATGGTCCATGTTTACGAAAACTTTGCACGGGAATATATGGCTCTGCCTGTGATTGTAGGGCGAAAGTCCGAGAGCGAGAGGTTTGCCGGGGCATTGGATACACTCTGCATTGAGGCACTGATGCAGGATGGCAAAGCACTGCAAGCCGGTACATCACACTTCCTCGGGCAAAACTTTGCCAAGGCATTCGATGTGCAGTTCACAAACAAGGAGGGTAAACTGGATTACGTTTGGGCAACATCATGGGGAGTCTCAACACGGTTGATGGGTGCCCTTATCATGGCACACAGCGATAACAACGGCCTGGTCCTTCCTCCGAAACTTGCCCCCATTCATGTTGTGATGGTGCCTATCTACAAAGGAGAGGAGGAGTTGAACACCATTTTGGAAAAAATGGATGGAATCAAACGTACACTTCAGTCGAAAGGGCTGACTGTCAAAATTGATGACAGGGATAATTACCGTTCGGGTTTCAAATTTGCCGAATGGGAACTCAAGGGTGTGCCTGTCCGCCTGGCGATTGGTCCAAGGGATATGGAGGGTAATACCGTTGAGGTTGCGCGCAGGGATACCCTTACCAAAGAGTCGAGAAGTTGTGACGGTATTGAGGATTATATTGTGGCCCTGATGGACGAAATTCAGGATAACATATACCAAAAGGCACTGGATTTCCGGGAAAGGAGCACTGTGAAGGTGGATGATTACGAAACTTTCCGGCAAAAAATAGAAGAGGGAGGCTTCCTGCTTTGCCATTGGGACGGAACTGCCGAAACTGAAGAAAGGATCAAGGAAGAGACCAAAGCAACAATACGGTGCATTCCACTGGATAGCTCTGATGCAGAGCCGGGTATATGTATGTACAGTGGGAAACCCTCTGCCCGCAGGGTTATTTTTGCACGTTCATATTAATTTATTGATTATTTTTACAGAAGACAAAACACTTTAGCAATGGCTGCAGACTTACCTTCCCGGCAAAAGGAGATACTCGCCGGCTTCAATTTCAAATCACAGATCAAACTCCAGGTTTTCAACCAGACAATGGAGGTTTTCAACCAGCTCAAAGAGATCCTCAACGAGATGAGCAACGATCTCAATGACTTGCTGGAAACAAACGATCCGAATGACAGGAAGCTCCGCAGGCTGGAGTACAGGGACAGGGGAAAGTTTGAGGCAGAACTCAAGTTTGCTGATGATGTTCTGATCTTCAGTATGCACTCGGATGTCTTTATTTTTGACAGGGACCATCCTGTCTGGAAAAGCGATTATGTGAAAAATGATTCAAGCAACGGCTACAGCGGTGTGATCAGCATATATAATTTTTTATCGGACTCGCTCAAGTACAACCGTCCCGAAGATTTGGGTTACTTGGTAGCCCGCATATTCGTAAACAAAGACAAGTGCTTTTTAGCCGAAGGAAAGAGGCAAATAAATAATGTTGTAAGTACTTTCGGTAAAAAAAAGCTGGGCAGGGAAGAGATGTTGCAGATAGTTGAATCTGCAATTCTTTACACGCTTTCATTTGACCTGCTGGTCCCCCCTTTCGATCTTGTGAAGGTTGCAAGCGTAGAGCAGATCAACGACAAAATTGAGAGTGCCAAACTCCAGACCGGTAAAAGGATGGGTTACAAGTTCAACTCTGATGATGTTTTGGAGGGCTGATTGTATTTGAAAATGAATGGAGGTTAAATACTGATGATCAGGAAGTTTTTTTCTTTTTTTCTATTATTTGTGTCAATTGCCTTGCCGGCACAGGAGAGGGTAGTTGATACCACTCTTGACGGCGGTAAAAAGCTAAGTGTCGGACATGAGATGAGTCTCATTATTGCATCAAAAATTGCTTTGCCCAGGATAGAGCCGGAGGTGCCCGAGCCCAGCAAATGGTCCGGCGGGACACTGTTGCAGCTGGGTTTTTCTCAATTGGCATTATCCAGCTGGGCATCCGGAGGTTATGATAACATAGCATTGAATGCCTATGTGAATATTTACCGTAACTATGCAGTACTTGACGATATGTTTTGGGAAAACCGATTGCAGATAGCTTATGGTTTCATTCAGTCGTTTGGTGACAGGTATAAGAAAAGTGACGATAAATTCATTTTTGACAGCAAATTGGGCTACCGCGCTATAAATAATTTTTTTGCTGCTGCAACATTCAACTTCCGGACTCAAATGACCAATGGCTTCACCTTTCCTGCCAACAAAGAACCTGTGCTTGTTTCTTCTCCTTTTGCCCCGGCCTATTTTTCGTTGGGTATAGGTATGGATTACAAGCCGGTCAAACCATTGTCTTTAAACTTTTCGCCACTTACAGGTAATCTTGTAATTGTAGATAAACGGGAACTCAGGACTCGTTATGGAAACAAAATTGACCAGGCTGCCAAGATTGAACTGGGTGCGCAGTTCAAGGTTGATTACAAACATCAGATAAACAGTAAACTCAACATAACATCGACGCTCAACCTCTTCTCGGACTATCTGGGAAAACCGGCAAACATCAAAGTGCACTGGGATTTGCTAATGGACTCAAAGATTAACAAGTATTTTTCGGCAAGTATCAGGACAAACTTGATATATGACGACGAGATCCTGATTGCAGACAAGGAGGGGCATATGGCTCCCAGGATTCAATTAAAGGAGATTTTACAAATAGGCTTTTCATATACATTCGGCGATTTTAAAAAGTAATGGTATCAAAATTCAGGGATTCTTTGTATGGTCTCATCGGAACCGACGGGACACATCTTTCGTCTCCCGATGCTCCCTCCGTTATACTTGCCGTTAGTGGCGGAATAGATTCAATGTGCATGGCACATCTTTTTTCGTCAATATTTTACAGCAATATGGCAATTGCCACCGTGAACTTTTCACTTAGGGGAGAAGAGAGTGACGGGGATGAGGAACTTGTCAAAAACTGGGCGGGGCAAAAAGGTATCAGGTGCTTTTCGAACACATTTGACACTCACGCTTATGCTTCGGATAAAGGAATCTCCACCCAAATGGCAGCCAGGGATTTGCGTTACAACTGGTTTGATGAGCTTACAAAGGAGCATGGATTCGATTATGTGGCTGTAGCCCATAATTTAAACGATTCTGTTGAGACCTTCTTCCTGAATATTCTCAGAGGCACCGGACTGCAAGGAATGACCGGGATACGCAAAAGAAACGGAAACATAATCCGCCCTTTGCTATCGATCACACGTCGTGAAATTGCAGAGTATGTGAAGCTCCACAATATCCCTTTCAGGGAGGACAGTTCCAATTCACAAAGCCATTATTCAAGGAACAGGTTGAGAAACATGGTATTTCCCGAGTTTGAAATGATAAACCAATCATACCTTACGACTGTAGAGAGGGATATGGCCAACGTTCAGGCTGCCCTGGAAATCCTGGAAGATATTTTGCCCCTTAAAAGAGATTTTCTTTTTGATGAATCGGGCAGACGTATCTCCATCAAAAAACTTTTGGATGAGAAGAGGGCAGATTACTGGCTGTACACATTGTTAGGTGATTACGGATTCAATTATGATCAGGTGCTGCAGATACTGGCCTCCCTTCACGGCCAGCCGGGCAAGGAATTCCACTCCGACAGCCACCTTTTAATAAAAGACAGGGAGTGGCTTTTGATATACCGGAAAGGAGCAGAGGTAAATGAGTCATCAGACGACACAACAATCCAACTCCAGTGCCATGGACAAAAGAATGATACCGAAACGGCCGGGGATAAAGAATTACTCATAGATAACCTTCAGACTGGCCAAAGTCTGGAGGTTTGGTCCGGAGGGGGAAGATTGGAATTTTTCAGATTTTCAAAACCCCATGGATTCAAACATAAGAGAAGGGTTGAAGATTCCATGGTAGGTGACCTCTTTTCTGTGGCGACAACCTCCGTTCTCTCACAAACTCCGGAGCCTGAGTTATATGTCGATGCCGGTAAACTCATATTCCCTTTAAAGGTCAGGAGATGGCAACAAGGAGACAAGTTTGTCCCTTTAGGAATGAAAGGTTTCAAAAAGATCAGTGATTTCCTGACAGATATCAAGTTGGATAAGGTTTCAAAGACAAATATCCCGGTGGTTGTTTCAGGCGACAAAATTGTTGCCTTGCCCGGTTACAGGATCGATGACCGTTTTAAGGTTGATAACTACACCATTGAAGTGGTCAGGATCCACTCAAAATAGAATAATAAAAAACCCCGTACAAGCCGGGGTTTCAAACATTTCATCTAATTGAAGGTTATGTTGTATGGCAACCTTGCCATGTGACTTATACCTCTCTCCTTAAGCAAAGATTGGTATGCGTTTTCCAACATTCCCAAAGGATCTGCTATGTTCCCTGCTGCAACACTGCTCTCCGACAGCATCTCCACCAATCTGTCTATGGCACTCTTTTGCACCGGGTATTCAACAATCCTGTATCCCTCCAGACCGGCCATCGAGGCTGCAGAGAGCAGCGCGTCATAAAGCCCGCCCTGTTGGTCGGCAAGTCCGATTCCGAGAGCATCCTTACCTGCCCATACCCTTCCTTGGGCAATCTCGTCAACCTTCTCCGGAGTCATGTTCCTTCCTTGTGCTACCAGGTTGATGAAATCGGTGTAGATTTTCTCTACGGCACTTCTCAGAAATTCACTCTCAGCACTTTCCAAAGGACGGTAGCCCGACATCAGGTCGCTGTATTTGTTGGAGTTAACAGACTCGGCATTGACCGAAAGATGTTTGTTCATTGCCTTCTGGAAGTTGGGCACCATGCTGAATACTCCGATTGAACCTGTGAGGGTGGTGTTGTTAGTGAAGATTTTATTTGCTTTGGCCGAAATCCAGTACCCACCTGAGGCTGCATAATCGCCCATGCTCACCACAACCGGTTTGTTTTCCATCAAAAGGGCAAGTTCACGTTCGATTATATCGGAGCTTTGGGCAGAGCCTCCAGGGGAGTTGACCCTAAAGACAACTGCTTTGATTGTGCTGTCTTTGCGCACTTTTGAGATATGTTCCATAAATGAATCCGAAGCAATATTGTTTTCGGTCTTGCCCATTATTATATCGCCGTTTGCATATATGATGGCAACCTTGTTCTTTTCCTTGAAATCCACCTTATGGGTTGCTTTATCGTAATTTGTTGTAGTGATCATCTTGAGATCCTTCTCATCTTCTACTCCAAACAAGGTTGTTAGTTTTTCAATCAACTGGTCCTTGTAAAGAAGTTCGTCCACGAGGCCGGCTTCAAGTGCATCCTGTGCTGTTGAGAGGGAGAGATTGTCGGCAAGCAGGTTGATCTTTTCGACGGGGATCTCTCTTGCAGAGGCAATCTGGGATGCCCAGGTGCTCCAGACGGCATTGACGTAGGCCTGTAGCTGTTCACGGTTTTCGGGACTCATCTTGTTGCTGATGAATTGCTCTGCTGCAGCTTTGAATTTGCCGTGGCGTACAAGCTGAACCTCCACTCCAAGCTTGTCCAGCAAATCCTTGAAGAAAATAGTACTGATGCTTACACCGGTAAGAGGAAGCATGCCGGTGGGGCTAAGGTATATCTTGTCGGCAACTGTGGAGAGGTAATATGCCGGTTGTGAAAAATTATCGGCGTAGGCAATCACAGGCTTGCCACTTGTGCGGAACCTTTCCAATGCACTTCTCAACTCTTCTGTATGGGTAATCCCGGCGTTGAGGCTGGAGAGGTTCATGTATATGAATTTTATTGCAGGATCGGTTGCTGCTTTGTCAATCGAACGGATCAATGAGTATATGCCCTGTGTCTTTCCCGATGTCCCCTGGAGTGGATTAATGGAAGAGAAAGGGTCGTCAATGCTCTGTTCCGAAATCCTGATTCCGAAATCAATGCTTAGTATGGCCGATTTTGGGACAACCGGCTTGGTCTCCGAAAAGCTGGCCATGGATCCTATAAATCCCAGCATAAGGAAGAATCCCACAGTCAAGGCTATCAAGGAACCTACAAAAGTTCCCAAAACTATTTTGAAAAAGTTTTTCATGGTGGATGATTTTAATTATGATGTACCAAAATTAGGGGATTTATTTGTATTATCAATTATTTTTGAAAAGATTTATCTATTTGGCTTAATATTTGAAGCCTCAATCTGAGCGCTGTACGATGCATTGATTGCAGTCACCAAGGATTTCAAGGATGGGAAGCGGGCGCTTGTTGCATAAGGACTATTCTTTAAAATATTATACTATGCACCACACACCTCAGATTCCCGGGGATAAATTCCTCGTCTCCATCCTCCCCCTTATCGTATTTATAACCATTTTTGTTTCAGTATCGTGTACTAATGCTCCTCCATCGTCATCAGGGAGTGTTCCCGCAATTGATGTAGAAGTTGCCCTGGGAGAAGCCAGGGTAGTCGATTTGAGTGAAATAGCCTCAGATATACGCTATGTCCCACTGGAGACCAATGCAAGTTCCTTGTTGAGGGATTTCTCACAAATTATTTATGAAGAGGGCAAGCTCTACATCGGCATGAGAAATTTCAAGATCTTTTCCAATGAGGGCAAATACCTTTGGACATTTGACAAATCGGGGCGAGGCCCCGGGGAGTACACATATATAAATGATTTTTACAGGGAGAACAATACGGGCAATTTAATTGTGGATGTTTATTCCAACGAAAATATCACCTTGAATGTATATGACAGCACCGGGCTGTTTATTAACAGGAAAACATTCCCGTTTCCCGATTCGGTAAAGACCGGAGCTTCATTTTTACTGGAGAATGGGTACATGCTGGTTGCTGCTCCATCAGTATCTGAACAACGTGTTGATTATTGGGCCTTGGTAATGGATAGTGAAGCCAATGTAATTTCACGTCTGAAGCCTCCATACAGCATAGGGGAAAGAGGGGTGGCAACAGGGGATATTGTGGTCTCCCCACGGAGTGGCGACAACAGGGATATCCCGAATCTGGTCTCGAACCCAAGTCCTTTTATATATGATATGGCGGGACTTATACGCCTCTATTCTCCGCATGCCGATACCATCTATACCATTAATACCGACTACGGGTTTGTTCCGGTTTTCCATATAGGGTATGGTTCAATTCCCTCTGCAAATGAAAAACCGGAGAATACGGGAGGGTATGGCAGAGGTAAATATATTTCCCTTTTACCAAAAGAGTACAAGGAGTGGGACAAATATTTATTGTTGGCCTGGCTTATGAATGACTATTCGTCGGAATACTATTTAGATACGCTTAATGTACGGGATTATAGCTCTGTTCGTAAGCATACTACAACGTACGGTCTCTACTATAAGGAGGGTGGGGAATTCACCTTTATGAAACAACCGGTAAAAGGCATGTATGGTTTCCGGGACGACTTGGCAGGTGGTCCTCCTTTTATTCCATCATATATCTCCAGTGACGGGAAATATGCCGTAAGCCTGATTCCTCTGCAAACAATAGAAAAATTTCTCAGTTCCAATCCGGGTGAGTCCAGGTTTGCCGAGATTGCAAAAAGGATTTCAATTGAAGACAATCCGGTGGCTGTGATTGTAACTTTGCGATAACCATACAATTAATTTTTATATATTTACCTTATGAAAGAGAATTTTTTGCAAACGCTTTTGCTGGTTTTGTGCATATCCATGGGTTTGGTGTGCTGCAACTCACCCGGTGACAAACCCCAGGATAAATTTGTAGTCAAAGCCTATGAGATTTTAGATGAACAATCTATAGTGAATCTCAGCGAAATAGCCTCATCAATCTCATATATTCCGCTGGAGACAACCGACAGCTCGATGGTTTCCAACATCAGGTCCATACATTACCAGTCGGGTAAGATTTATGTAAGGGACAATACCGACAAAATATTTGTTTTTGACGACAAAGGAAAGTTCATCAATGCAATCAATCGTAAAGGAAGAGGCCCGGAGGAGTACTCCGAGATAAGGTCTTTTGCCCCTTCGGCTGCCGGCGAGTTGTATATCCTGAGCGGGCAAGGCGATTTTTTCAAATATGACAAGTCGGGGAAATTCATTTCCAGGAAAAAGATTGGAACGGATGAAGAGAGGGTCACCTTTGATAAGTTTGAATTTGTCGGCAACAATATTATGGTAACTGCATATTCCATGCAGATAAGGGGAAGTGAGCCCACTGTAAAAAACCTCTATTTCTTTTGCGACGATACCCTGGGAGTTATCATGAGTGATGTGAGGGAGCAGCACAACGCCATAAAGATTACCCAAAGCGGAGGGCAGGCATCTGCCATTTCAATACGTTTGGATCCTTTTTATATAAATAGGTTTGGTGATTATGCCAGGCTCTATTACCCTGGCAGGGATACTGTTTTCAACGTCAGCAAGGATGGTGGTTTTGAACAATTTTTTGCCATAGATTACGGCAATTACGGCATCAAGGAGGGTTCAGATCCATTTGCACCCCGCCATGAGCAAGACCATATCTCATTGGCCACTCCTTTCTTTGAA
>WARP01003538.1_pt1 | contig 39642 bp, 36 predicted proteins | sample 4769151 | NCBI WGS metagenome assembly WARP01 (sample SAMN08893023, study PRJNA449175) | gut metagenome | isolation source: rumen sample fed with dry roughage | host: cow | place: India: Nagpur | collected 2016
GGGATAGCGTTGATTTCCATCTCTCTCCTCAAAGAATCTATCGTCCTTTGCAAAATACCTATTTCCTGTTTCAACTCCTTTTTAGACTCCTTCCTGTTGAAAATGTTTTTGTAAAATTGACCGTAGGAAGTGGTTGTGGTGGACAGGAGCACCAGGGAAAGTAAAGTTGTAATGATAGTTTTCTTCATTCTTTGGTTTCTTAATTGAATGGTTAAAATTTAAGGTTCAGACGAAAGCCTACTGCAGGATTTATGTTGCAGGCAAGGCCAGGATTGATAGGCAACACCATACCCGGGGCAAATGATGCCGAAAGGTCATCGCTTACATCAAAATCCTGGAAATGGGCGAAAACGTTTGCATCTATAATGTTGAGGGCATAAACCAGCATGCCTGCAAGTATCGAATAGTCACGGAACCTCCGGTAGGAGTCCATGTAGTACTTCATTGTCTCGGGGTTGAACTTTTGGTAGTTTTCGGATTCAGGGTCACTGGTTTGGTAGTACATGTTCCGGTAACGTTTAAATTGGGCGTTGTTGCTCGAAATGAAGTAACCTGTGGCAATGAAGCCACCGTAAAATATGGGGATTTTCCAATAATCACCGTTGTAAACCTGTCCCAGGCCAGGCAGCATTGCCGAGTAGAGGGAGGCCCTTGCAGGCAAGACCCTTTGGTGGTATTTGAAATTTGCCACTCCGTCCATTACCGAACCCCAGTATGAGAGGGCAGCTCCAAGGTAAAAAAGGTTACGGTTGCTCTTGTATTTATCTTCGTGTGTGTCCAGCCATTTGAGGTTGCTTTTGTACCCGGCATACATAAATCCGCCGATTGAAGCATAAACCACCGGTATCTTCCAGTACTCCTTGTTGTAAAGCTGTGCACTGCCAGGTAGTAAAAGTGAACCTCCCCACATTCTTGCAATGTTCATGCTGTCTTTTCCCGCAAGACTTTTAAAATACCTCTTTAGGGAGTAGGGCTCCCTGGTACTGCCGGCATAAAGTGTATCCTGGTTTTGCTGTTGTTGTTGCTCCGAACCCGGAGGACCAACCTGTCTCATCTGACCCTGGAACTGGGCAAATGAAGTGGTTGAGCATAAAAGCATCAAAATGGATGATATTATGTAGGGGCGGAGGTTCATCTGGGATTTAGAGGTTTGTCTTTTCGATGGCATCAATGAACTTCATGATCTCCTGGTCGCCACTGAATCTGATTGTAATGGATCCGGTGCCCTTTTTTTCGTCACGTTTGAGACTTATGTTGTTGTTAAAGTATTTGCCAAGGAAATCCAGAAGTTTGAAGTAGGATTCGTCCAACTCCAGTGGAGCCTCTTCGGTTTTTGCATTCCTGGGACCGCCTGTCATCTTTTGGATCTTTTCCTCTACTTGTCTTACGGATAAGTCTTTATCCATCACCTCCCCACAAAGTTTCAACTGTTTTTTGGGAGAGTCCAGGGCCAACAGAGCTCTGGCATGCCCCATAGAAATTTTTTTGGCCCTTAAGGCGAGCTGGATTTCGGCAGGAAGTTTTAGCAGCCTTAGGTAGTTAGTAATTGTAGTCCTTTTTTTGCCTACCCTGTCGGCCATCTCTTCCTGTGTAAGGTCACACTCCTCTATAAGGCGTTGGAAGCTGAGGGCAACTTCTATAGAATCAAGATTTTCCCTTTGTATGTTCTCCACAATGGCCATCTCCAGCATTCCCTGGTCGTTGGCAGTGCGGATGTATGCCGGAATATGGGTCAGGCCGGCGATTGTAGCAGCACGGAAGCGCCTCTCTCCGCTGATTATCTGGTATTTGTTGTTTTCTGTAAGCCTGACTGTTATTGGCTGGATGAGCCCGAGGGTACGGATGGAATCTGCCAGCTCTTCCAGTAACCCGGCATCAAAGCTGCTCCTTGGTTGGAAAGGGTTAGTTTCAATAAGATCCATGGGGATTTCGGAAATGGATGCAGGTGTCATCTCGCCCGTATGGTTCATACGGCTGAGATTGATGTTGTCCGCATCTGACAGCAGGGCTCCAAGCCCCCTTCCCAAGGCAGATTTTTTCATATCACTGGTTGTTTGTTAATATCTCTTTTGCAAGATTCAGGTAATTGTTTGTGCCCGTGGAGAGGGCATCGTGGAGTATTACCGGTTTACCGTGCGATGGAGCTTCGGTCAACCTGACATTCCTTTGTATTACGGTTTTGAATACCATGTCGGAAAAATGTGTCCTCACCTCATCCACCACAAGGTTTGAATGCCTGGTCCTGCCATCAAACATGGTAAGGAGGAATCCCTCTATCTTGAGCGAAGTGTTAAGTCTGTTCTGGACAAGTTTGACTGTGTTGAGGAGTTTTCCAAGCCCTTCCAAGGCAAAGTACTCGCATTGGACCGGTATCAGTACGGAGTCTGCCGCCGACAAGGAGTTGATGGTAATGATTCCCAAAGAGGGAGAACAATCTATGATAATATAGTCAAACTGCTCCTTGAGAGGCTCCAGGGCCTTTTTCAATACCAGCTCCCTTTCGGGAATGTTGAGCATTTCGATTTCGGCACCAACAAGGTTAATGTGGGAGGGGGCAAGCTTTAATCCTTTAACTTCTGTCTCAAGGAGAATGTCGTTGATTGCCCTGGAACCTATAAGGGTCTCGTATAGGGTGTGCTTTGAGGTTGAGTCGGGATCAAAGTTGAGGCCGGAGGTGGAGTTAGCTTGCGGGTCGGCATCTACCAGAAGGACCCTCTTTTCCAGAACAGCAAGCGAGGCCGACAGGTTAATGGCTGTAGTTGTCTTTCCGACACCTCCTTTTTGGTTGGCTATTGCTATTATTTTTCCCATATGTTGGTTTTAGATTTATTGCGGGACTATCATGCAAATTTACAAAATTCTTTCAATTTAGAGAGGGTCCGGATCAAAACCGACAGACACTCCTCTGCCTGCTTCCCGAACCAAGGATTCTATTCCTGCAAAAATTGTGCTCTTAATCGTAGGACTATCGGTATTTCGCTTGAGCTTTACCCAGAAATTGAGGATATATTCACGTTTAACCCTTTCTACGGGAGGAGGAACAGGACCTGTGAAATCGATGACACCCCATTCGGGTAATTTTCTTGCAATAATATCGCAAAATCCCTCGACCCTCTCTTTCGAAGGGTGCTTTACCGATATTCTCACCAACCTTACAAACGGAGGGTATCCGAATTCCTTTCTCTCTTGCAGTTCGCGCGCCATACCATCCTCCCCTTCCAGGAAATCAATGTAAACCTGATTATCTGGCCTGGCAGTTTGTACAATGATATGCCCTCTGGTATCCCTGCGGCCACTCCGGCCGGCAAGCTGGACAAGCAGCTGCATTGCTTTTTCGGAGGCACGGAAGTCGTCTGAAGAGAACATGCTGTCGGCCTGTACCAGAACGATCAATGTTAGTCTTCCAAAATCAAAACCTTTGCTGATCATCTGTGTGCCAACAAGTATATCGGTGTTTCCTGCGGCAAAGTCCGACAGTAATTTTTCTTCGTTTACCTTGGATGAGGTAGTCTCTGCATCGAACCTTGCAACTTTGGAGCCGGGGAAAAACATTCGAAGCTGCTCCTCTATCATCTCTGTGCCGCAGCCTCGCTCTTTGAGTCCGGGCCTGCCGCATTTTGTGCATATTGTGTTGTACCGGATAGCGTATTCACAGTAATGGCATTTTAGGATGGACCTCTTCTTGTGGTAATTGAGCGAGACATTGCAGTTGTTGCAATAGGGGATGTCGCCACAGTACATGCATTGAACCAAGGGAGAATAAGACCTTCTGTTGCGGAACACCAGTACTTGTTCGTTTTTTTGCAGCCTTTGACCTATGGCGTCGAGTGTCCTGCGGGAAAAGAGCCCCTCCATGGATCCCTTTTGTCCTTCCCGTATGGTGTCGATCACCTCTGTCGTGGTTGTCCCGGCAGAGTGGTATTTGTGGTTTAATTCCACCAGAGAAAACCTGCCTGAATGGCAATTGTATATACTTTCAAGAGATGGGGTGGCAGAGCCGAGCACTATGCCGGCTCCATGGATCCTTGCCAGCATTAGGGCAGCATCCCTGCCGTTGTACCTAGGTGCCGGATCACTCTGTTTGTAACTGTTGTCATGCTCTTCGTCCACGACAATCAGCCCAAGTTCATCGAATGGAAGGAATAGTGAAGACCTTAGTCCCAATATTATAGAGGGTTCCTGGTGGTTGCGGATACTTTCCCGTACCTTTTTGCGGGCAGCCGGTGTCATCTTTGAGTGGAAAACCAAAAGATGCCTGCCAAAATGTTCCGTGAGACGGTCGGTGAGTTGTTTGCTGAGGGCAATCTCCGGAACCATGTAGAGAACGCTTTTTCCTTGGGATAGTTGCTCTTTTGCAAGCTCCATATAAATTTCGGTCTTGCCCGAACCGGTAACCCCTTTAATGAGAGTAGGAATGTTTGCTTTTATATTTTTCCGGCAGCAATCCAGCACATAGGTCTGTTCCCGGGTCAACCTGCCGGTTTTGATGCAATTTTTGGTTTCATTGACAAGCTTTGAGGTTTCTTTTTTTCGGTTGCTCCTTTTTGGCGGGGTTACATCTATAGAGTTGCCTACCGCTGCCTTAAGTACCTCCCCGGGGGTACACATATAGTATTGTGCCATCCATTCAATGAATGCAATCTCTTTTTCCGAAACCCTGCCTGTGCCGGCAATATCCGTTATATCCTTGATGAGGCCTTGGAAGTCCGGGGGTGTGTCGAAAACCTTTGTTACCAATCCGGTGACAACCTTGTTGCCAAACGGGGCCAGAACATGACTTCCTCTGATAACCTTACCCTCAAGGGGTGGAGGAATCCGGTAACTCAACTCAAAAGTCAGTTTTACCGGGAATAGCAAGTTGGCATAGGAACCTCTCATGTCAAAGCCCTTTTATGAACGTTGCAACCTCTTCCAGTTGCCATGTGGGGGTAGAGGTTGCTCCGCATATCCCTACTGTTTCACCTGGATTGAACCAGGAAGGGTCAATATCGGAAGTTCTCTCGATTTTGTAAGACCTGGGGTTGCTGTTTTTGCATGTTCCAAAAAGTACTTTCCCGTTGGAACTCTCCTTGCCGCTTACAAACAGCACGACATCGTTTTTTGCTGCAAACTGTTTTAGGTTTGGATGCCTTGACGATACTTGCCTGCAAATTGTATTATGGCTGACAACATTGTCCGGAGAGCCCCCTGCATCGGCAACACGTTGCTTGATTTCGGCAATAATGTTTGCATACCCGACTGTATCATTGGTGGTCTGGGAAAAAACGACTATTGGTTTTTGGAAATCCAGCCCGGCCAGATCTTCCTTTGACTCCACTACAAGTGCATCACCGTTGACCTGCCCTAAAAGCCCGTTGACCTCGGCATGGCATTTTTTCCCGAATATAACCAGCGAGCCTCCTTCTTCCTTAACCTCCTCGTATCCTTTTTTGATCCTTTCCTGAAGTTTGAGCACAACAGGACAGGTACAGTCGATTATCTTTATCCCGTTCTCCTTGGCTGTCAAGTAGGTCGATGGAGGTTCCCCATGAGCCCTGATTAGTACGGCGGAATCTTTTATCTGTTTGAGTTTATCATGGTCTATTACACTTATTCCCATATCCCTGAGCCTGGAAACCTCAGTGGTATTGTGTACTATGGATCCGAGTGAGTTTAGGTGGGAGTTGGTTTTCAGGAAAGATTCGGCCTGCTTGACGGCCCTTATCACGCCATAGCAAAACCCTGATTTTTCATCTACACGGGGGCTAAGCCCCATTTTTCCTCCAATATCTTTTCTATCCATTTCATTTGATCTTCTTGGGTCATATAGCTGTTGTCCAAAAGTATGGCATCCGTAGCCCTGCGCAATGGTGCTGTTTCACGCGTCTCATCCATATGGTCCCGTTCTATGACATTTTTTAAAACTTCTTCGAAATCGGCTTTCTCTCCTTTTGATGCAAGTTCGTCGTACCTGCGTTTTGCCCGTATAGCAGGGTCGGCCGTCATGAAAATCTTGAGGTCAGCATCGGGAAAGACAACTGTTCCGATATCCCGTCCGTCCATTACAACTCCCCCCTTCACACCATACTGGTGGAGCATTTCGTCTACGTAATTCCTGACAGCAGGCCTCGATGCGATGTTGCTGACATGTCCTGCAACTTCCAGAGACCTGATCTTGTGCTCGATATTCTCACCGTTCAGATACAATTCACTGGCCCTCTCTATTCCCGTAGGACGGAATTCCAACGATAAGCCTTGAAGGATGGTATCCAAGATGTTCCCTCCGGATCCTTCGGAGGTTGCCACCACTCCGGCCCTTATGGCTGCAAGTGTAACCCCCCTGTACAAGGCTCCTGTATCTACGTAAGTAAGACCGTATTTTTTGGAAACAGCCTTTGCAAAAGTGCTTTTGCCGGTAGAAGAGTGGCCGTCGATTGCTATGATGATCTCTCGTTTTTCCATTCTAATACAAAAAACAAACATACGTAAAAAAGGATTATCTTTGTAAAAATTATTTGGATGAAAATTGCGGTATTTGACCTGGGAACAAACGTTTTTAACCTTCTTATTGCCCAGGTATCAAAGAGTAAGTGTGATATAAAAAAAGTGGCAAAGGTAGGCTCCCACATTGGTCAGGGAGGATTCAAACGAGGAGAACTTACACCCGAGGCAATCAGCTCTTCCCTTGAGGCGATTGCCACTCTTTTGAAGGAAGTACATGCTGAGGGAGGGGCAGACCATATCAAAGCTTTTGCAACATCGGCCGTGAGGGACTCTTCCAATGGTCCCCTTATGGCAAAAATGATTGAAGAAAGATTTGGGTTTGATGTGGAGGTTATCTCCGGTGACAGGGAGGCCGAACTAGTATACAAAGGGATCAGGGAATCCATTTTGCTTTATAACGAAAAGGTTCTCATGATCGATATAGGAGGAGGCAGTAACGAGCTGATTATTGCCGACAGAGAGAGAATCTACTGGAAGGAGAGCTTTCCACTGGGAGTAATAAGGATAAAGGAGCTGTTATCGCCATCTGATCCTGTATCCGTAAAGGATGTAGAACAATACACAGCATACCTGGATAAGGTGCTGGCACCTTTTTACGAACAGGTTACCCATTATTGTCCCAAACTTATGATCGGCTCTTCGGGCTCTTTTGATACACTCAGGGAGCTGATTGATCCCGAGGACGATTTCTCCATTCCGGCAAAAGAGCTCCCTTTGGAAAAATTTTATGCTCTCCATGGAAAATTATTGGCTTCTACAAAGGAGGAGCGTTTTGCAATGGCCGGAATGTCGCCCCTCAGGGCAGAGTACATGGTGCTGGGCAGTATTTTTGTAGACCACATTATCCGTAAGGCGGGTATCACCGAATTGTACCAATCGTCCTACTCGCTCAAAGAGGGATATATGGCCGAGCTTGCAGAGGAGATTAAATAATAGGGAATATTAACATAAGCAACGTAAGATGAAACTGCTGATAATTGACGACGAAAAATCAATCCGGAATACCTTGAAAGAGATTCTTGAATTTGAGGGCCACGAAGTTGCTCTTGCCGCCGATGGTGTCGAGGGGCTGGAAAAGGCTGTTGCAGAGAATTTCGATGTTATTTTCTCGGACATCAAGATGCCCAATATGGACGGTATGGAATTACTGGATAAATTGAATGAATCGGGGGTAGACTCTTCGGTTATCATGATTTCGGGGCACGGGTCAATAGATTCGGCAGTTGACTGTATAAAAAGAGGAGCCTTTGATTTTATACAAAAACCTCTGGACCTTAACAGGATACTGATTACATTAAGGAACGCAACTGACCGGACCAACCTTGTGAAGGAGACCAAAATACTTAAGAAGAGAGTCTCCAGGATTCCCGAAATAGTGGGAGTATCACCTGCTATCACACGCATTAAAGAGATGATTGACCGCGTTGCCCCGACAGAGGCAAGAGTTTTGATAACAGGGTCTAATGGTACTGGTAAAGAGCTGGTAGCAAGGTGGCTGCATGAAAAAAGCCCTCGTAATACAATGCCTTTCATTGAAGTCAACTGTGCGGCAATCCCCGGAGAGCTGATAGAGAGTGAATTGTTCGGTCACGAGAAGGGAGCATTCACTTCGGCTGTAAAACAGCATAAGGGTAAGTTCGAGCAGGCAGACGGTGGCACGCTATTCCTGGACGAGATAGGTGATATGAGTCTCGCTGCCCAGGCAAAAGTCCTGAGGGTCTTGCAAGAGAATAAAATCACCAGGGTGGGAAGCGACAAGGATATAAATGTAAGGGTGAGGGTTATTGCTGCAACAAACAAGAACCTTACCGAGGAGATTTCCAAAGGTACCTTCCGGGAAGACCTTTACCACAGGCTTAGTGTCATAATAATCCACGTACCCCCGTTGTGCGAAAGACGCGAAGATATTTCCCTGCTCACACGTCATTTCCTTGAGCAGATTTCAATAGAGAGTGGAATGCCCCAAAGGGATATTGAACCGGGAGCGATAGAGGAACTTTCGGGTTACAAATGGACAGGCAACATAAGGGAGTTAAGGAATGTAGTGGAAAGGCTGATGATTTTGAGTAATAATATCATCACCCGAGACGACGTGACAGCCTACGCAAAACCAATATTCAGATAGAGCCAAAAGGTTCTTATTTTGGAGGTTATATCTATTCTTTTTCTATCCTCAGTTGCTGGATGAAATTGCCGTTCTGTTGTGTTTTCACAAAGAGGGTGACCCTGAATTTGCTGCCACCTGCGTTAAGGCTGCCTATAGCATACTTCATGGGAGCTTTGCCCGATTTATAGGCAATTTCGAAGGTTTTGGGTGAATATTCGTTAAAGAACTCTTTAAGGATTTGTTTGGCCTGCTGCTTGCTGCACACATTGGAATTGCCCAGTATGTCCATTTCCAGGTTTGGCGCAAACCAGGCCGACAGCCTTTCGGCATCTCCGTTTTGAATGTATTTAGAAATAGGAACAAAGACATCCTGCTCTTTTTGTGCAGAAGCCGAAAATGAGTTTACCAGTGTTAATAAAAGTACAAAAAAAATATTCTTCATGGTTGTTCACTAATCTCCATTATCCTGTTTGAGGCAAAAATCAAGCCAACGGAGCAAAACATAAAATTACAACAAAATCTGGACATCTCTTAAATTAATAGTATTTTTGCATGGAATGATTGTTGTTTAGGTGAAAATAGAGTTGCTTACAATAGGAAAAACCGACCAGGGTTATTTGACCGAAGGTATAAAGGTTTATGAAAACCGCCTGAGGCACTATTGTAATTACAGCCGCAGGGAAATCCCGGAACTGAAGCAGGCATCATCACTTAGGGAGAGCCAGATTAAGGAGAGGGAGGGAGAGCTTGTACTAAAGCAGGTCAACGACGGGGATACACTCGTGCTCCTCGACGAAAGAGGGGAGAGGGTAACATCGGAAGGATTTTCGGAAAAATTGGAAGCATTGATGGTGAGAGGTACCAAAAGGTTGGTTTTTTTGATTGGAGGTGCGTATGGTTTTAGTGATGCAGTTTACAAAAGGGCAGACGGAATGATATCCCTCTCTGCGATGACATTTTCCCACCAGATGGTACGGCTTATCTTTACGGAACAGCTTTACAGGGCATTCACAATAATCAAGGGGGAGCCATACCATCACAAGTAAAGGTTTGTAATGATAGCAGGCAGTATAAAGCAGTTGTTAAACCGTAAAACATCCATTCTGTGGATGGGGGCACTGCTCTTTACCCTTGCTTCGTTCATGGAGTTCTCCTCCAATGAATCCCTTGACCGGGAGGTGGAGAGGCTACAGGGAGTGATCCACAAGCGGCAGCAAATACTGGAAGATTTTGCATTAAAGACATTACAGCTGCCATCGGACCAGTTCGTGAGTTTCGAAGAGTTTCCCGAGGACATGGTTCTCTACCGTTATTTTAACGATACCATACAGTCCTGGATAAACCAGTTCCCGATAGCCAATGACGATATTGATTTTTTCCCATTTGGATACAGGATCAATCACCTGAACAGCAGGGTAGTTACAAATACCCCCTTGGCATATCTCAGTCTGACCGAGCAGTACGTCAACCTAGGGTCGGCGTGGTATGTTGTAAACGTATACATTTCCGGTAACCAGACAATTATCGCTGCTTTGCTGATACAAACCGACTTTCCCACAGAGAACTCGGTTTTGGTCAACAGTATAAATCCCAACCTCTCGCTGCGCAGGCAACTCTCTATTGTACCGGTAACCTACGACGAATCCTATATTGTACTAGGCAAGGATGGTGGTGTGCTCTTTTCGGTCCTCAAGAACCTCCCTTCAAAAACAGATGAGACCGGGGTGATACTCCGTTGGTTCGCTATACTGATTGCAGTTCTGGCCCTGTTTTCCAATCTGCGCAGGCTCAGAAGGATAAAGGATTTCTTTTTAGTACTTGCAGGGCTTGTAGTGGTTCGGTTTGTTGCAGTTTACCAGGCAAAGGAACTTCAAGGGGAGCTGGAAATCTTCTCACCTAACCTGTATGCCGATTATGGACTGTTCAGCTCCCTCGGAGACCTTCTGATAAACAATATGCTGGTAGTGTTATTGGTAACGGCGTTATTCATTGTCAGACGCTCATTCTTCAGGTATGCCTACGGTAAGGGAGATTGGGCAAAGAGAATAATGGCGGCACTATTCTTATTGATTCCTCTTGCAATTGTCCCCTATATCCATTACAGCCTGCACTCTTTGATTATGAACTCCAGCATTACAATGGAGCCCTTCCGGATAGATGAGATCTCCGTTTACACATTGCTTGTGTATGTAAGCTACTCGCTCTTGTTTGCAGCCCTGATCCTCTCGTTACAGCTTGTCAGGCCATTTGTGCCACGCATAAGGAAGCACTCTTTCCTGGAGAGGAAACCCCTTATGATTTATATGACACTTATTTCGCTCTATACGTTGTTTGCAGTAAGTTACTACGGGTTCGAAAAGGAGTTCAGCAGAAACAGGGTGTGGACAACCAAGATGTCGGTTGAGAGGGACCTCAACCTGGAACTGCAACTCAGAGGTTATGAGAAGTTCATTGAGAATGACCCAATAATTGGAATGAACCTTACAGTGAGTCCCGATATTGAAATTGTCAACAATTACCTTGAGATTATCCACAACCGTCTCACCGAGGGTTATTTTTGGAACATCCTTCAAAGGTACGATATGCGTCTTGTAGCCTGTTTGGAGAATACCTTCCTGATAGACGAAATGAGGCAGTCCGAGTCAATGCCCCAAAATTGCAACTCGTATTACGAAGGTGAAATTGCCCGTTACGGTTCTTCCCTTGGGGAGAAATCCAGGTTTTACTTCCTCAACAACTACAACGGCAGGATAAGTTACCTTGGAGTTTTCCCGTTTTACAGGTTTGGGAGGGAATTCCGGCTTTACATTGAACTTGACAGCAAATTCCTCCGGGAATCAATCGGATTTCCCGACCTTTTGATTGACCATAAGAAAATAGAAGGATTTTCTGTCCCGTCAGGCTACTCTTACGGGAAGTATCTCAACGGAAGGCTCGTTTCGTACGGGGGAAGCTTCAACTACCCGATCTATAATGAGAATGAGTACGAAAGCGGTTACCAGGTCGAAAGAAGAGAGGGGTACATCCACTTTGTCCATAAGATTTCGGAAGAGAGCCTCATAGTGATGTCCCGGCCCGAAAGGACAGTTTTCCCTTACCTGGTCTCCTTTTCATACTTGATGCTGTTGTATTCCCTTGTTATCCTTGGTCTGTTGCAGGCAAGGAATCTGGACCTGACCTATAATTTTCCCAAGAACTCTTTCCGCTGGAAGATCATGGTGCTTATAATATCTTCACTTGTATTTGCACTTTTGGCCCTGGGTGCCGGGAGCATTTGGTTCTCCTTCCGTTACTTTAACGACAATATACGGGCCCAGATGGAAGAGAAGATGAATTCTGTGCAAAGTTCACTATCGTACTACAGTAAGTTTGCCACACGGTTCAACGACCAGCAGTTTAATAATCTGAAGTTGCTGGAAGAGATGAACAGGCTTTCGGGTACAGCACAGATAGACATAAACGTTTACCGGGCAGATGGATTGTTGCTCCGGACTACCCGCAGCGAAATTTTTGACCGGTTCCTCCTGGGAGCCCGTTTGAACCCTGATGCATTCCGGGAGATCGTGCACAACAATAAAAAACAGTTTGTCAACAAGGAGAGGATAGGGGACCTTACCTACTACTCTCTCTATGCCCCACTCTTCAATATTGAGGGAAAACTGATCGCAATTGTCAATATTCCTTATTTTTCACGTCAGAGTGATTTCCGAAAGGATGCTTCGTCGATAATTGCAGCTATAATCAACATCTATATTTTGCTGCTGATAGGGGCGGTTTTTGTTGGGATTGCCCTATCCAACTCAATTTCGAGGCCTCTTATCGAAATCAGCCGAAAGATGCAGCTGCTCGATATTTCGGAAAAGCCGGAGCATATCAACTATACCAACAAGGATGAGCTGGGTATTTTGGTGGCTGCATACAACAAGATGGTGGACGATGTTAATGAAAGCACACAACGGCTTGCTCAGGGAGAGAGGGAGCAGGCTTGGAGGGAGATGGCCAGGCAGATTGCACATGAGATAAAAAATCCGTTGACACCGATGAGGCTCAGCATACAGCACATGATGCGCCTGAAAGAGCAGGATGTTCCAGATTGGGCAAAACGTTTTGATGCTCTGGCCAAATCACTGATAGAACAGATCGATATCCTTTCGGAGGCTGCCGGCGAGTTCTCAAGTTTCTCAAGGTTCTATTCCGAGGACCAATCCCGCTTTGACCTCAACACCTTGATAAGGGAACAGATAATATTATTCAATACCAGGGATAACATAACACTTTCATTTGAAAGCAAGGCTAAGGATGCATTTGTCCTGGCACGGAAAACACAGCTTACCCGAATGTTTGTAAATTTGATTTCCAATGCAGTGCAGGCTGTAGAGAATCTGGAGGAGGGGAAGATTGTGGTCTCCCTGGAGTGGGAAGAGCCCTTTTACAGGATTTCTGTGGAAGACAGTGGCTCCGGAGTTCCTGATAGTTTGACCCACCGACTGTTCAAACCAAATTTCACTACAAAATCGGGAGGGACCGGGTTGGGTCTTGCAATATGCCGGAGCATAATTGAACAGAGTCAGGGCACTGTTCATTACGAACGATCAGAGAGACTTGGAGGAGCTTCGTTTGTTGTGAGTATACCTGGCAAACGCTACTATTGATTTCTATTTTTGCCTGATGAAAATCTGAATAGGGACACCCTTGAATTCGAACTTTTCACGCAACCGGTTTTCCAGGTACCTCTTGTAATCTTCCCTTACATACTGTGGCAGGTTGCAAAAGAATGCAAAGGATGGAGAGGGTGTAGGAAGCTGGGTCATGTATTTTATCTTGATGTACTTTCCTTTTATAGCCGGCGGAGGATAGTTCTCAATTTCGGGCAGCATTGCTTCGTTAAGTTTGGATGTTGCAATACGCCGGATCTTGTTTTGGTAAACCATTGCCGCCTCGTTGAGGACATCCAGGATCCTCTGCTTGTTTATTACTGAGGTGAATATTATGGGAATGTCATTGAAAGGGGCAATCTTGTTTTCGATTTGCCGGGTAAACTCCTTCATAGTGTTGGAACTCTTGTTCTCTATGGTGTCCCATTTGTTTACCACTATCACACAACCTTTCCTGTTACGTATTATCAGGTTGAATATTGCCATATCCTGGTGTTCTACACCTTGTTGGGCATCTATCATAAGGATGCAGACATCGGAATACTCGATAGCCCTGACAGAGCGCATCACTGAGTAAAATTCAAGGTCTTCCTTTACCCTGTTCTTTTTACGTAATCCGGCAGTATCCACAAGCATGAATTCATGACCGAATTTGTTATAATGGGAGGAGATGGAATCACGTGTGGTCCCTGCTACGGGAGTGACGATGTTCCGCTCCTCTCCGAGCAGTGCATTTGTGAGTGATGATTTGCCAACGTTGGGCTTACCTACTATTGCGATGTGAGGAATCTCCTTCTTTGCCTCCTCTTCGGGTTTGTCCTCGGGTAAAAGTTCCAATATCTTGTCCAGCAAGTCGCCGGTGCCGCTGCCGCTCGCAGATGAAATGGCCCATGGCTCTCCCAGTCCAAAAGCATGGAATTGGTGAATGTCGAACATCCTCTCTCCGGTATCCACTTTGTTGGCTAAAATCAAAACCGGTTTTTTGCTGCGTCTGAGGATGCTTGCAATAGTGTTGTCGTAATCGGTTATACCGGTGTGCACATCACACATGAACAGGATAAGTTCGGATTCTTCTATGGCAAGCAATACCTGCTTACGGATCTCTTCTTCAAAAACATCATCGGAATTGACGGCATAACCACCGGTATCTATTACGGAAAACTCCCTGCCATTCCACTCGCAACGGCCGTAATGCCTGTCCCGTGTTACTCCTGCTATCTCATCTACAATGGCTTGCCTCATTCCCACAAGGCGGTTGAAAAGGGTGGACTTACCCACATTGGGACGTCCCACTATTGCTACAATACTCATAATGGGGCAAAGATAATCAATAATTGGAATTTATTCTGCGCTACAACAGCATGAGCAGGAGGAGCACTCCTCTTGCCGGTTGTTTGCGGCCGGGCGGATGCCTTTTTTACTCCATAAGATTTTCTCTTCGGATTTGGCACACATCAGCCCTTTTTTGCGCATCTCCTTGTTGTGCCCGATTTCGGAATCCGGAAACTTGCCGTTTTTACGGAATATGATATTGAATGAAAGCAGGAACACACACAGGGCTATGAATGCTATGGTTATAAATATAAGTTGCATGGTTTAAAAACATTTAATGCATTTGTTTTGGGGCGAAACAGGGTGGCTGCCCGTCTGGAGCATCGGAGGCAGCTGGTGTATCTTGAACGAGGATCCTTTCATTAGTTTTACGATCCTGTCAATAAGAATCCTTTGATGCCCCTCCTCAATCAAACGTTCGGGATCCTTCTCCTCTTCTATGAGTGCATGCAAAATCGGGTCCAGAATGTGGTAAGCAGGTAGTGAATCACTATCCTTTTGGTTGTCCCTGAGCTCTGCAGAGGGTTCCTTGGTAATTGTGGACTCGGGGATAACCCTCTTTGCCTTGTTGATATATCGGGCTACCGAATAGACCTGTAGCTTGTACAGGTCGGCAATTACCATTATGGCTCCGCTCAGGTCTCCGTACAAAGTGCCATAGCCCATTGCCAGTTCACTTTTGTTTGATGTGTTGAGCAAAAGCGCCCCGCTGTTATTGGAGTAGGCCATCAGTATGCTTCCCCTTATACGGGCCTGTAGGTTTTCGGATGTTATCCCCCTTACATCTCCGCAAAACAACTCCTCCAGCTCTCTCATGAATTTGTTGTAGATACCCTCTATCGGTACAACGCTGTGTTCTACCCCCAGGTTGCCGGCAAGCTCAACGGCATCGGTCACTGAGTGGAGGGTAGAGAATGGCGAAGGCATCAGGATTGCGTGGAGATTCTCCCGGCCTAATGCCTCGGTGGCGATGGCCAGAACTACAGCCGAATCTATACCACCCGATAAACCTATGACTGCCTTTTCCTTTCCCTGTTCCCTGAAAAAACGGGAGAGCCCCTTTACAAGGTTGGCATAAAGCAAATCTGTTCCTGTGTCAAACATTGTTAAAAGATAAAACTGGTACTTATTGACTGGTAGTTGTATACTTTGTCTATGACATCGGCAAATATTTCGGCTACCGAGAGTATCCTCACTTTGGATGTATCTTTGTCCGGGTTTGGTTTAAGGGGAATTGTATCGGAAATGATAACCTCTATCAATTGCGATTGTGCAATACGTTCGAATGCCGGTCCGGAGAGAACGGCATGGGTGGCAAGGGCTCTTACACTGACAGCTCCCTTTTCCATGAGCATGTCGGCAGCCTTGGTTATGGTGCCGGCAGTATCAATCATGTCATCTATGATAACAATATTCCTGCCTTCCACATCCCCGATGGCTGTCATAGACCCGACAACGTTGGCCTTTTCCCTGGATTTGTGGCAAATGATAAGCGGACAACCCAGGATCCTGGAATATGCGTTGGCCCTTTTTGCCCCACCCATATCGGGGGCGGCAATCGAAAGATTTTCCAGTTTGAGGTCCCTAAGGTATGGCAGGAAAATAGAGCTGGCGTAAATATGGTCTACAGGGAAATCAAAGAATCCCTGGATTTGGTCGGCGTGGAGGTCGGCAGTCATAACCCTGTCGCAACCAGCAGCAGCCAGCAGGTTGGCAACCATTTTTGCACCTATCGGAACCCTGGGGCGGTCCTTGCGGTCCTGCCTCGCCCAACCGAAGTACGGTATCACGGCAATAACCTTGTATGCGCTGGCCCTGCGGGCAGCGTCAATCATAAGGAGAAGTTCAAATATGTTCTCTACCGGAGGGATGGTGCTTTGCACAATGAATACGGTTGCACCCCTGACGCTCTCTTCGAAAGCAGGTTGGAACTCTCCGTCGCTAAAGACTGTAACGCTAGATTTACCAAGGTCCAGCTTTAGTGAGGCAGCAATCTTCTCTGCCAGATAACGGGAACTCCGGCACGAAAAGATTTTTATCTTGTGTTGATGGTCCATGACTATGGATTTGTTTTATTTATTAGTTGTTCAATGTAATCCAAAACCTCTTCCCTTCCTTTACCGGTTTCTGCTGAGGTGAAAAAGGTGGGAGGCAACTCCTCCCAATACTCCGATAAAGTTTTACTGTTTTTATTGGCCTGTTCTGCCAGGGCGTTTACCCCCTGTTTGTCACATTTGGTGTATATGATTGAGAAAGGAACCCCCGCCTCTCCCATTTGATTGATAAAGGCAAGGTCTATTTTTTGGATATCATGCCTGGAATCAAGGAGAATGAATAGGTTGAACAGCTCAGCAGAGCCATTGATATACCCCACTATGATAGATGAAAGCTCCTCCCTCTCTTTTTTTGAAACTTTGGCGTATCCATAACCAGGCAGGTCGACAAGATACCATGAGTTGTTGATTCTAAAATGGTTTATCAGCCGTGTTTTGCCTGGCTTTGATGAGGTGTGGGCCAACTTGCCCATCCCGCACAACATATTTATCAACGAAGATTTCCCTACATTGGACCTGCCAATGAAGGCAAATTCGGGTAACCTCTCTTTTGGTTTGTCGGCCAGCTTTTTACTGCTTCCCGAAAATATTGCTTCTTTAATCTTCATATCCTGAATAGTACTGCAAAGGTACAATAATATTGCTTATATTTGTAGGAACAGCAATTAAAAAAAGAAAATGTCAAACAGAGAGATGATGACACTGACCGAGCTCCAGGCAAGGATAAAAGGTGCAGTGGAGGGAGCAGTCCCGGGCAGGTTTTGGGTAAGGGCAGAGACAGGGGAGGTGAAGCTGAATTCGTCGGGACATTGTTATATTGACCTTATAGAAAAGGAGGGGAACAAAGGCGTCAAAGCAAAGATGCAGGCAGTTGTATGGGCTTCGGTATTTAAAATGATCCGTCCCTATTTTGAAACGACCACCGGCAGCGCACTCTCCAGGGGAATGAACATACTGGTGAACGTTACGGTGCAATATAGTGCTTTGTATGGATTATCATTGTCAATAAACGATATAGACCCTTCTTATACCATAGGGGAACAGGAACTCCTGAGGCAGCAAACCATAACCAGGTTAAGGCAGGAGGGGATGTTCGGGCTGAACTCTTCCCTTGAATTTCCAACATTACCCCGCAGGTTGGCTGTAATCTCCTCGGAGGGAGCTGCCGGTTACAGGGATTTTTGCGAACACCTTGCAAAAAATGAATATGGCTTCAGTTTTTCCATCCGACTCTTCCACTCACCTATGCAGGGAGAGGGTGCTCCTGCCGGTATGATTGCCGCACTGGATTCTGTGGCTGAAGTGAGTGGGGAGTTTGACCTTGTGTTCATAATCAGGGGAGGTGGAGCTGCACAGGACCTGATATGTTTTGACAATTACGAACTTGCCCTTAATATTGCTCAGTTCCCTCTCCCGGTAATAACGGGCATTGGCCACGACCACGATTACCATGTTGCTGACATGGTGGCCCATACAAATGTAAAGACACCTACTGCTGCCGCAGGAATGCTGATAGACCTGTTCATTGCCGAAGACCAGTTGATTGCCTCCTACTCCCAAAGGCTCTATATGGCATTGAAGAGCAGGAGTGAGTCTGAGGACAAAAGGGCAGAGAGGTTTTTGGACAAGCTGCGTATGGCATTGGCAAACAAGGTGCAGAGGGAGGAGCACCGTCTGGAGCTTTTGGAAGCCAGGCTAAAAGCTGCGAACCCCGCAAACTCACTGGAAAAGGGGTTTTCAATTGTTTACCATAAAGGTAAAAGGGTGGTATCTTCTGCAACCGTAGGGGCCGGAGAGGAAATTTCAGTAATGTTTGCCGACGGGAGGTTGCTCTGCAATGTTAAGGAAAGAATGGATAATTAATAATCTGGAGTATGAATAAGAGGGATCGGATGACTTACAAAGAGTCGGTTGAAAAGATTGAGGAGCTGATTGCAAAAATAGAAAATCCTGCAACACAGCTGGAAGAGATAACAGGTGAGGTTAAAAAAGCACTTGAACTGATCAAATACTGTAAGGACACAATCAAGGGTTTTGCCGACGAAAGCGCCTTGTTATTAGGAAAACAAGATGGAAGAGCTTAAATTATGGAAAGATGACCCATGGCTGGAGCCATGGAAAAAACAGCTGTGGGAAAGGTATTCGTCAGCTGTGCTCCGCCGGCTCCAGATTGCCGGTTATGGCAACACCCTGGAATCCAGGGTTAATGGGTATTTGTGGTATGGTTGCCATGGCGATGGTGACGGAGGATTTTTTTTTCGTGAATGGGCTCCAAACGCAACGGCAGTGTACTTGCTGGCAGAGGTTAACGGATGGAAAAGGGATGAAAGGTTCCGGTTCGACCGACTGGAGGGTGGCAATTGGGAGTTGCATCTACCGTCGGGGATACTGGACCACGGAATGCTTTACAAATGGCTGGTATGTTGGGATGGAGGAGAGGGAGAGAGGATTCCTGCTTATGCCCGGAGGGTGGTACAGGACCCTGATACAAAGATTTTCTGTGCTCAGGTTTGGAATCCGCCACCCTACAGGTGGAAAATCAAATTTTCACCTCAGATCATCAATCCAATCATATATGAAGCTCACATAGGTATGGGATCCGAAGAGCCTGCCGTTGCAGGTTTTTCCTATTTCCAAAAGAACGTTCTGCCCCACATAGCATCCCTCGGATACAACACTATCCAACTTATGGCCATACAGGAACACCCTTACTATGGTTCTTTCGGATACCAGGTTTCGGGGTTTTACGCAGTGAGTTCGAGGTTCGGGACTCCCGATGAGCTCAAGGAGCTGGTAGATGAGGCCCACAGGCTTGGAATTGCAGTCGTAATGGACATTGTCCACTCCCATTCGGTCTCAAATGTACTGGAGGGTCTCTCCTTGTTCGACGGAACAGAAGACCTTTACTTCCATCCAGGGACCAGAGGCCATCATCCTGCATGGGATTCAAGGTGCTTTGACTATGGAAAGGAGGAGGTGCTGAGGTTTTTGCTGGGCAATTGCAAATACTGGTTGCAGGAATACAACCTTGATGGTTTTCGTTTTGACGGTATTACCAGCATGATCTACCTGGACCACGGGCTCGAAAAAGACTTTACAGGTTACGAATGTTATTTTGACGGCAACCAGGACAAGGATGCAATGACATACCTGTCACTTGCCAATATGTTGATAAAGGAGGTAAAGCCGGGAGCCATTTCAATTGCAGAAGATGTCAGCGGTATGCCCGGACTTGCTGCTCCGTTTGCTGACGGGGGTATTGGTTTTGATTTTCGACTGAGTATGGGAGTTGCCGATTTGTGGATCAAATGGATAAAAGAGCGAAGGGACGAGGATTGGAGCGTGGAGGAGTTGTTTTATGAACTAACCCGCAAAAGGGAGGACGAAAAAACAATAAGCTATGCTGAGTGCCACGACCAGGCAATGGTAGGGGACAAAACAATCATCTTCCGTTTGCTGGACAGTGAAATGTATACTTCAATGGGAAAAGGAACGGCATCCCTCAATGTAGACAGGGCCATTGCACTTCACAAGATCATCAGGCTGATCACCTTCTCCACAGCAGGGGAGGGCTACCTTAACTTTATGGGAAATGAGTTCGGCCATCCGGAATGGATTGACTTTCCCAGGGAGGGTAATGACTGGTCGTTCCATTATGCCCGAAGGCAATGGTCCTTGGCATATAACCCCGATTTAAGATACCAGTATTTGCTGGAATTCGATAAAGCTATGGTGACACTATTCAAGGGAAGCAAACTTTTTGCCCATCGGCCACGCATACTTTATGTCCATAACGAGCGTCAGTTGTTGGTCTTTGAAAGGGGAGGCTATGTTTTTGCTTTTAATTTCAGCCCCCTGTTCTCTTACAGCGACCTTGCGTTCGGGGCACCCGGTGGCAGCTATAGGGTGGTTTTGGATAGTGACGGAGAGCTTTTCGGTGGTTTTTCGAGAAATGATGTTTCCAAAACACACATCACATTTTGGTTGAACGGGGTGGAGAACCTCTCCGTTTACCTTCCCTCCCGATGCGCCATCGTTCTTAAAAAAGAGGGAACTTAACAAAAAATCAACATTAATTTTGTAACTTGCTGGACAAATAATTTGGAAAATGGCATACCTCGAGTTTAATAAGAAAGAGCTTGTAAACCTGGAGTATTCCCTCAAAAGGGAGTACCTCTCGACCAACCACGCCGGAGGATACCTCAATACAACCATAGCCGGATGCAACACCCGCAAATACCATGGTCTGCTGGTACTCCCGATAGCTAATTTCAACAACGATAAACATGTGCTGCTCTCTTCGCTGGATGAAACACTTATACAGCATGGCAGGGAGTTTAACCTGGGAATACACCGTTATGGTGAAATCTACGAGCCAAGGGGCCACAAATATATAACCAGCCTTGAGGTTGATAAGGTTGTGGCGGTAACATATACTGTCGGCGGAATGGTATTCAGGAAGGTAATGATGCTCTGCAACAGGGAGGAACAAATGTTTATTTCGTATACTTTGCTGGAAGCCCACTCACCCACAACACTCCGTCTCAAACCATACCTTGCATTCAGGCACATTCATGCCCTCTCCAAGGCCAATACCGGAGCCAACATCAAATCTGGAGAGATCAGGAACGGAAGGAGTTTTTGTATGTATCCCGGATTCCCCACCCTGCACCTGCAGTTAAGTTTTGCAGGAGAGTTTGTTGCCAATCCGGACTGGTACTATAACATAGAGTACAAGGAGGAGAGCCGCAGGGCGTACGAATCCCGGGAAGACCTTTTAGTTCCCGGATTCTTTGAGTTGCCCATAAAAAAGGGGCAGACCATTTTCTTCTCGGCCTCACTCAAAGAGGAAAACCCTGCCGGGTTCAAACAGAAGTTCCAAAAAAACATGGAGGCAAAGAGTCACCGGGATAGTTTTCTTAGTTGTCTCAAAATCTCTGCAGATCAATTCATTACCCATCGTAATAAGGAGGCTGAAATATACGCCGGTTATCCTTGGCTGGAGCATAACCTCAGGGATACCCTGGCCTTTTTGCCCGGGTTGACCTTGTGTGGGAACAGAGACATCAAGAGCTTCGAAAATGTACTGGAAACCCTTGTCAGGAATTATCATCACCAACTTACAGTTACCGGGACACAGGTTGATGTCCCTTTGTGGCTCTTTTGGACAATACAGCAGTATGCAAATTATACAGGCTCTCACGTTAAACTCTGGAAAAAGTACAAGCAACTGCTTACAGAGATACTCATATCGTATCGTGACGGGGTCAGGGGCAATGTTGCGATGCACGGCAACGGATTGTTGTGGGCAGAAGAAAAGGGCAAAGCCCTTACCTGGATGGATGCCTATGCATTTGGCGCACCAATAACCGAACGCTCCGGATACCAAGTGGAGGTAAATGCCCTTTGGTACAATGCAATTGCTTTTGCTGTGGAGAACTCCGAACGGGATAACGACAGCTCCTTTACCACAGAGTGGAAAAATGTGCTGGAAAAACTGGACAAGAATTTTTCTAAGGCATTCCGGATAGAGGATTCCGATTACCTCGCAGACTATGTTGGACCGGAGGGTCAAAATAAGTTTGTAAGGCCAAACCAGCTCTTTGCCTGCGCACTGGACTATTCTCCGCTTACCGACGAAGAGAAATCGGGGGTTCTCAAATCAATCAAAAAAGAGTTGCTGACTGTTCGTGGTATACGTACCCTCTCTCCAAAGAATCCTTTTTACAAAGGGGAGTACGACGGAGACCAGCTCAGTCGTGACCTGGCCTACCATCAGGGAACAGCAAGGGTGTGGTTGCTCTCGTTTTACATCGAAGCTATGTTTGGGCTTCATGGTAAATCATTCCTGTCAAAGGCCGAGGAACTGGTATTTGCCTTTGAGGAGGAAATATCCCTTCACTGCATTGGCTCCATCTCCGAAGTGTTTGACGGGGATCCTCCCCACCAGCCCCACGGAGCGACCTCATACTCGGGGTCTGTGGCAGCACTTTTACGTTCGATCAGGTTAATAGAAAAATTCAAGGGAGAAGATTTATGAGAGTATTGATGTTTGGATGGGAATTTCCGCCACACATATCGGGAGGGCTTGGGACAGCCTGTTACGGGCTCACCAAAGGGTTGTCCAACAATGGTGTGGAGGTTTTATTTGTAATGCCCTCTGCTTCGGGTGACGAGGATACAAGCGCAGTAAGCATCATAAATGCCAGTGATGTGGAAGTTTCCGAATCCCACAGGGATGTCAGGGAATTCCTGGAAAAGGTTGAATTCATCCGGGTTGGCTCAAATATGATTCCCTATGTCGGGCCCGAAAGTTTCTCCGAAATGGTCGAACATCAGCAAACCGGACAAATAGAGGAGTTCCGTCACAGCCATGGTCAAAAATTCAGGTTTTCGGGCAAGTACGGCAACGACCTCATGGAGGAGGTCGCCAGGTATGCACTTGTTGCTGCCGAGATTGCCCTGAGGGAGGAGTTTGACATAATCCATGCCCACGACTGGCTCACTTACATGGCCGGAGTCGCTGCCAAAAAACTTAGTGGCAAACCATTGGTTGTCCACATGCATGCCACGGAGTTTGACAGGAGCGGCAACAATATCAATACCGAGGTGTACGACCTTGAAAGGCGGGGGATGAAGGAGGCCGATGCTGTGATTGCCGTAAGCCATCTTACACGTAATATTGTGATTAACAAATACGGGATTGATCCTTCAAAGGTTATAACTGTACACAATGCCGTCGATTTCCAAGGGTTTAGCAATTTGGTCATAGAGAGGGGGGTACCCGAAAAAGTTGTAACTTTCCTTGGCCGGATTACCTATCAAAAAGGTCCTGAGTATTTTATCGAGGCGGCCAACAAGGTCCTGGCAAAATATCCTGATGTGAGGTTTGTGATGGCTGGTAACGGCGACCTTCTCAACCGCTCCATCAGGAGGGTGGCAAAGTTGGGGATATCCCATAAATTCCACTTTACAGGTTTCCTGCGGGGTAAGGAGGTCAAGGAAATGTTTGCCTACTCCGATGTTTATGTCATGCCTTCGGTGTCAGAGCCATTTGGCATCTCCCCATTGGAAGCAATGAGGGCGAACGTGCCTACAATCATCTCCAAGCAAAGTGGTGTTGCCGAGGTTTTAAAACACGCAATAAAAGTTGATTTTTGGGATATAGATGCCATGGCAGATGCCATTTACGGCCTGCTCAACTATCCGGCTCTCTCTGCCTCGGCTGTGAAAAACGGTCTGGAAGAGGTTAACTCCCTAAAATGGGACGGAGCAGCTGCACAGGTTAAGGATATATATTCCGGTTTATTATAACAATTACAGGATTTATGGAAAGATCGATATGTTTTTATTTTCAGGTGCATCAGCCCGACAGGCTAAGGCTTTACCGTTTCTTTGACATTGGAAGGGAGAGTTACTATTACGATGATTTTGCCAACAAGACTATTTTGAAAAGGGTCGCGGAGCGTTGTTACCTGCCGGCAAACCGGCTGATTTTGGAACTGATAAAAAAATATGACGGGGCGTTCAAGGTTACTTTTTCAATTTCGGGGACAGTCCTTGAACAGTTTGAAAAATATGCACCTGAGGTCATTGAGAGTTTCCGGGAACTGGCAAAAACCGGTTCGGTTGAGTTTTTGGCCGAAACCTACTCCCACTCGTTGGCTTCGTTGATCTCTCCGGACGAATTCCGGCATCAGGTCAAGTTACACTCTGCCGTGATTGAGTCCTGCTTTGGAGTAAAACCAAAGGTTTTCAGGAACACCGAGTTGATCTACTCCGACACCATAGGGGCCATGGTAGCAGACATGGGGTATAAGGCAATGCTTACCGAGGGAGCTAAACATATTCTTGGCTGGAAGAGTCCTAACTATTTGTATACAAATGCTATAAATCCAAGATTGAAGTTGCTTCTCAAAAACTTCACTTTAAGTGACGATATTGCTTTCAGATTCTCAGACAGGAATTGGGAACATTGGCCTTTGACTTCGGACAAATATGCTGCCTGGCTTGCCAGCATCCTAAGGAAAGATGAGATAGTCAATCTCTTCATGGACTATGAAACATTTGGGGAGCACCAACAGGCATCCACCGGTATCTTTGATTTCCTAAAGCATCTTCCGGGTGCCCTTTTAACCAGCGGAAACATTAAGTTTGACACCCCTTCGGGTATTTGTGAGCGTCACCAGCCGGTAGCACCCCTTCATGTCCCTTTTCCCATTTCATGGGCCGATGAGGAGAGGGATACCAGTGCATGGCTGGGCAACGAATTGCAGGATGAGGCTTTCCAGAAGTTGTACTCCATCGAAAAATCGGTGAGACTATGCAACGATCCGGCAATAACATCCAACTTTGCCAAGCTGCAACAGAGTGACCACTTCTACTACATGTGTACCAAATTTTTTTCGGACGGGGCAGTACACAAATACTTCAATCCGTACGACACACCCTATGAGGCGTTCATCAATTATATGAACGTCCTTAGTGATTTCATGCTTCGGGTCGAGGGTGGAACAATTATTGCAAAGGATAGTATCCTTGTGAAAAAAGCGAACCGAATTAAGAAAAAACAGTAATGTCAGATAAAGTAAACAACAGACCCGACTGCCTCTTTGAGGTTAGTTGGGAAGTATGCAATAAAGTGGGGGGGATTCATACTGTAATAGCGACAAAGGCCCTGAACCTTGCAAAAGAATTAAAAAACAATCATATACTCGTTGGACCCGATGTTTGGAGAGAGACAGAGGACAATCCTGAATTCATAGAAGAACCCAACCTTTTAAGAGCCTGGAGGGTAAAAGCATACCAAGAGGGTCTGAGGATAAGGGTAGGCCGCTGGAATGTGGCCGGAACACCGGTAGCGGTACTTGTCGACTTTAGTTCTTACATATCACAGAAAGATAAGGTCTTTGCCAGCTTTTGGGAAAGCTACAAACTGGATTCCCTTTCGGGTGGATGGGATTATACCGAAAGTGCCCTTTTCGGGTATGCAGCGGGAAAGGTAATTGAGAGCTACATGTTGTTCAACCTTACTTCAAACATGAAGGTGGTTGCACAGTTCCACGAATGGATGACAGGAGCAGGGGTTCTCTACCTCAAAAGCACAAAACTGCCCATATCTACAATCTTTACAACCCACGCAACGGTTGTCGGGAGGTCAATTGCCGGGAACGGACTCCCTTTGTACGACAATATGGAGGGTTACAATACTTGGGACAAAGTAAAGGAATTCAATATAGTATCCAAACACTCCCTCGAAAGGTGTGCGGCACACAATTCGGACATATTCACTACTGTTTCCGATATAACAGCTGCCGAGTGCGCCCATTTCCTCGAAAAGAGTCCCGATATTGTTACCCCGAACGGTTTTGAAAACAGTTTTACACCTCAACCGGGGGAGTACGATGTTTGTACAAATGCAGCCAAAGCCAGACTGAGGGAGGTGGCATCGGTAATGACCGGCACGGAGGTTTCCGAGAACGCACTCATGGTAGCCATAAGTGGCCGGTATGAATTCAAGAACAAGGGTATAGATGTTTTCCTGGAGGCTTTGGCCGAGGTCAACAGGTCTCACACCCTGGAGAGGGAAATCATAGCCTGGGTTCTTGTCCCCGGGGCGCATAACGGTCCTGTAAAGGAGCTTCAAGGCTCATGGGTATCCCATAAATTAAGTGATCCGGAGGGTGATCCGGTATCAAACAAGGTAGCCGGGCTACATTTGCTCAACAAGAAGAGTGACAAGGTAAAGGTTCTTTTTGTGCCATGCTACCTCAATGGAAACGACGGTGTCTTCAATATGAAGTATTACCAGTTGTTATGCGGTTTGGACCTTACTCTCTTCCCGTCATACTACGAACCATGGGGGTACACTCCCCTGGAGAGCCTTGCTTTTGGAGTCCCTACGGTAACTACGACACTTGCCGGTTTTGGGTTGTGGGTAAAGGACCATGCAAGAACATACGGGAAAGAGATAGGGATCATTGAAAGAACCGATTCAAACTACCAGGATGTGGTAAAAGGATGTGCTGCCAAAATCCTGGAAATTTCGTTGTTGCCGGCCGAGGAGCACTCCAGGTTGCGGGATAATTCCAGGGAGTTGGCTAAGATAGCCCTTTGGGACAACCTTGTCGAATATTACATAAAAGCTTATTCAATGTCATTAGAAAAGATAACCACGGACAAGGGGACCTTCCCCTCAGGATCCGACGACCGGGACCATATAACCAACCGCAAGGATGTCTCCAATTTTCCAAATTGGAGTAAAATTATTGTAACCAAGAAGATACCTCCCAGATTAACACATCTGGAAACAATATCCCGCAATTTGTGGTGGTGCTGGAACCAGGAGGCTGTCGAGTTGTTCAAGTTGGTGGACAAAGATCTCTGGAAGGAGAGCGAAGGGAATCCCATAAATATGCTGGACATGCTTTCACTCAAGAGATACAAGGAGTTGGAAAACGACCAAAAGTTCCTTAAGAAGCTGGATTCGGTTTACAGTAATTTGTCGGATTACATTAAGGAGGGAGAGAATGAAAATGGGCCCAGGATTGCTTACTTTAGCATGGAGTATGGATTGGACAAATCATTGAAGATCTACTCCGGGGGCCTTGGAGTACTTGCCGGAGACTACCTCAAAGAGGCGAGTGACATGATGCTGCCGCTCACGGCTGTGGGCTTGCTCTACAAAAATGGTTACTTTACCCAAAAACTCTCATCTACCGGAGATCAGATTTCGGTTTCGGAAGCACAGGATTTCCGCAGGATTCCGGTTTCGCCGCTGCGTGATGCGCAAGGGAGCTGGATTACGGTAAGCGTGGCACTGCCAGGACGCAATATGAAGGCGAGGCTTTGGAAAACAGAGGTCGGAAGGAGGTCGTTGATTCTGCTGGATACCGATTTTGAGGAGAATTTGCCCGAAGACAGGGCTGTAACCCACAATCTTTACGGAGGTGACTGGGAAAACCGCCTCAAACAGGAGATGTTGCTGGGCATAGGCGGGGTAAGGGCCTTGAGGGCCTTGGGCGTCGAGGCCGATGTTTACCACCTCAACGAAGGCCATGCTGCATTCATAGGACTGGAGAGGCTGAGGGAATACATTTCCGTCAACAACCTAACCTTTGCAGAGGCGGTGGAGGTTGTCAGGGGCTCCTCACTATTTACCACCCACACCCCGGTTCCTGCAGGCCACGACTCTTTTAGCGAGGATCTCATGAGAGGATATTTTTCCCATTATCCCGAAAGGCTTAAAATCACATGGGACATATTGATGTCCCTCGGCAAAATTGATCCTTTTGACAAAGATGAGAAGTTTTCGATGAGCAACCTTGCAGCCAACCTTTCACAGGAGATAAACGGAGTCAGCATGCTTCACGGGGAGGTGAGCCGTTCAATATTATCGGGTCTATGGCCAGGATATCTGCCTCAGGAATTGCACGTCAGTTACGTTACAAACGGGGTTCACTACCCCACATGGACCGCCCCGGAATGGAAGGAGATCCATTCAGAGGTGTTTGGAGAGGATTTTCAAAGCCACCATTACGACAAGGAGTGCTTCAAAGGTATATACGATGTAGAAGACAGTACCATATGGTATGTCAGGAACAAGTTGAGAAGCAGGCTGATCAAAGCAATCAAACAATCACTTTCGACACCCACATCTGTCGCCCATTATACACCTGGCCAGGTGATACAAATAAAGGAGAGCCTGAGGGACGACGTTCTTACCATTGGTTTTGCCCGAAGGTTTGCAACATACAAACGGGCCCATTTGCTTTTTACCGATATTGACAGGCTGGACAAGATTGTAAACAATCCCGAAATGCCTGTTCAGTTTATTTTTGCCGGAAAGGCCCACCCGGCAGACAAAGCAGGCCAGGACCTGATCCGCAGGATTGTTGAGGTTTCCGTAATGCCACAGTTCATCGGGAAAATCCTCTTTGTTCCAGGATACGATATGACCCTGGCCAAACAGATGGTACAAGGTGCAGATGTATGGATGAACACACCAACCAGACCTCTCGAAGCGTCCGGAACAAGTGGCGAGAAAGCAGCCATGAATGGCGTAATGCACTTTTCGGTTTTGGACGGTTGGTGGGTAGAGGGCTATAAGGAGGGAGCCGGATGGGCACTTCCCCAGGAGCGGAACTATGACAACCAGGAGTTCCAGAACCAGTTGGATGCAGCAACCATTTACAGCATGCTGGAAAATGAAATAATTCCTCTTTTTTACAGGAAATCATCTGACAAAAGCATAATTCCAACAGGCTGGGTCGAGCAAATTAAAAACACAATAGCCCTTGTAGCATCGAACTTTACCACAAACCGAATGATGACCGACTATATCGAGCGGTTTTACAATAAGCTGAGGATAAGGCACATCCAACTCAAAGAAGATGATTTTGCTTTTGCTCGTGAGATGGCTCTTTGGAAAAAGAGAGTCAGGAGAGAGTGGCCACATATTGAGGTGCTGGAGTATATCAAACCTGATTATTCCAAAACCGATATCATATTAGGGGAAACATACACAGCTGAGGTTGCCCTCTCTATTGGAGATCTCTCTCCCGAAGATATTGGTGTAGAGATGCTGATTGCCGAAAACGGCACCGATAAGGTTTCGGTGATTACAAAAAGGTATGATTTTGAACTTGCAGGTTTTGACAAGGGTATTGCAAGGTATAAATGCAGTATGTTGGCAGAGACTGCAGGAGCATTCAATATGGCAGGAAGGGTTTATCCCAGGAACAACGGATTGCCACACAGGCAAGATTTTGATTTGGTAAAATGGTTGTAGCAGCTACAGGATTTTTTGATGGTGTCCACAGAGGGCACAGGGCAGTGCTGGACACTGTTACCCGGCTTGCCCGGGAGCAGGGCAAGACTCCGGCCGTAGTAACTTTTTGGCCCCATCCCAGGGCTGTTTTGCAGCAGGATGCAGCCAAGTTCAGGCTGCTCACCACACTGGACGAGAAAAAAAGCTTGCTTCACTCACTTGGCATAGAGCAAGTACATGTACTCGCTTTTGACAAAGAGTTTGCCTCTCAATCCACAGACCAGTTTTTCGGGAAGTATCTCCGGGATATGTTCGGGGTGACAACACTTGTAGCCGGTTACGACCACAGGGTAGGTCATGATACAAACCAAACACAACAAGAGATGTTTGAAGTTGCCATCAAGAACGGCATAGAGCCGGTAAGGGTCTCTGAGTTCGAAAACACATCGGACCACGTGGTGATCAGTTCTACCAAGATAAGGGAGGCGTTATGCTCCGGCGAGATAGAGTTTGCATCCAAGATGCTTGGATACCGTTATGGTCTTGAGGGTGCAATAGTTGAGGGTAAGAAAATTGGCCGTACAATAGGCTTTCCCACAGCAAACATCAAACTTTACGAACCCCTCAAGATATTGCCTGCCAATGGTGTTTACGCCGTTGTGGCCCAGGTGCACGGCAATTGTTACAAAGGGATAACCAACATCGGCACAAGACCCACAATATCTTCAGGAACGGAGAAAAGTATAGAGACACACCTTTTGGATTTCAATGAAGATATTTACGGATTGCCTCTCAAGTTGGAATTTGTACAAAGGCTAAGGGAAGAGAAACGTTTTGATTCTCTGGAATATCTCAAAATCCAACTGGAAAACGACAGGGAGCAGGCACTTGACATACTTGCCACAGGTGAATTTAAATTGAGATAATCCGGGCAATTATTACTAACTTGCATCGGTCAGCCGGCACTTAACTAATTTTTATTATGGATACTATTCTTTATATTGTTATCGGGATTGCAGTGATGGCTTTCCAGATCTACAGCGAAAAGAAAAAAAAGGAGCAGCAGGCAGCTGCAAGGCAAAGAAAACCTTCGACCCAGTCATATGCCACACCAGCTGAGCCAAAACGAGAACCTGTTTCCCAAAACCCCTTCTCTTTTGTTGCTTCATCGCTGATTGACGAGGAGCATAGTGAGAATCCGTTTGAATTCTATTACGAAGAGCTGGATGAGGGATCCATTTCGGCACCGGTAGCAGATGAGGTTAAAATAGAGGAGGTAAAACCGTCGACCTTCTCAAAACATACAGTTCAATCCATTTTGGATGAACAGTCTGCAAACAGCAAGAGCGAGGTCGAAGATATTTATTCCAGTGACGAAATCTCGGGGGATAAATACAACGAATCGGGTTTGTCAATTGATTTGCTTAAGGAGAAATTTGACCCGCGTCTCTTTATTTTATACTCCGAACTGGCGGCTCCCAAATTCAGGGATTAGTTTTTTTATTAAATAAATAGTATTATCTTTGTCTTAAAGAGTCCTGTGACGCAGGATTCTTTTTAATTTTCCAGTAATATGTCAAAAATTCATTATTTAACTGCAGAGGGTTTAGAAAAGCTAAAAGCAGAACATCAACATTTGGTTTCGGTTGAACGCCCTTCAATCTCCAGGCAAATTGCCGAGGCAAGGGACAAGGGAGACCTCTCCGAAAATGCCGAGTACGATGCAGCAAAAGAGGCACAAGGTCTCTTGGAACTCAAAATTGCAAAGCTCGAGGAGATGATTGCCAACGCACGTATTATCGACGAATCGAGGATCAATACAACCCATATCCAAATCATGAACAAGGTAAAGCTTAAAAACTTGACCAACAACACTACGGTGGAGTACACTTTGGTTGGCGAGACAGAAGCCAACCTCAGGGAAGGTAAGCTTGCCGCTGCAACTCCTATTGGTAAGGCTTTGATAGGCAAGTCAAAGGGAGATGTAGTAGAGGTTCAGGTACCGTCCGGTCTCATAAAATTTGAAATCCTCGAAATATCCAAATAACAATGGCCTCTGTGTTTTCCAAAATTGTGGCAGGAGAGATTCCTGCATGGAAGGTTGCAGAAGATGATGATTTCCTCGCATTCCTGGATATCAGTCCACTCACAATGGGGCATACACTTGTTATCCCCAAAAATGAGGTTGACTATCTGTTCGATATTGACAGTGATGAGTACAGCCGGTTGTTTCTGTTTGCCCGCAAGGTTGCCTTGGGTATAAAAGAGGCGGTACCTTGCAAGAGGATAGGTGTGGCTGTATTGGGTATGGAGGTGCCACATGCGCACATCCATCTTGTGCCACTCAACAAGGAGAGCGATATGGACCTTAGCAGACCAAAACTTAAACCGGAGCGTTCCGAGATGGAGCAAATTGCCAAATTAATCAGTTCTAAAATTAAACTGTAATTCCCGATGAACAAACTTTTTCTAGCCGTACTCGTCCCCTTTTTGTTTTTTTCCTGCAGCCGCAGCAACAGTGTAAAGATTAATGGAAAGATCGAGGGGGCAACTAATGGGGATCTTGTGCTCAAGATTCTGGAAGTAAGTCGATTGTCTGATGTAGATACCTTAAAGTACAACAAAGAGGGCCGGTTTACCGTAAATGTGAAATTAAAGGGAGAGTCCCCTCAGTTTTACTACCTCTATTATCGCAATGCAAAGGTTGCCTCAATGGTGCTGCTTCCCGGGGATATGATCAATCTGGTTACAGATACTACAGGAAGGAATGTGAAAGTTTCGGGGTCTGATGAGTCTCTCCTTCTTACATCATTGGAAAAGACTCTGGCCAAATCCAAGAACTCTTTTGATTCGCTGATGACCCTGATGCAACAGGCAGACAAATCGGGTAACCAGCCCCTTAGCCAAGAGCTCAACTACGCTTTGGGCCGTCATTATGTCAAGAGCAAACAGGATGCAATCAAATACATATATACCAATCCCAATTCAATAACCAACGTTATTCTCATGTACCACAGGCTATCACCTGATATTCCACTTTTTGCGGATGTCAGGGATGTTTTGCTGTTCAAAAGGGTACACGACTCCCTGACTGTCGCCTACCCGGGTTCTGTTTATCTGGAAAGGCTTATGGACGAAATCGGCAGCAGGGAAAAAGTTGACATCTTTACAAACAAGATACTTGATGCTTCGGAATCAGGATTCCCGGATATTTCACTTCCCGATACAAAAGCACAGACTAAAAATCTGGCAGATCTTTCGGGCAAGGTAATTCTACTCTCTTTCTGGACAGTTAAAGATCCGGCACAGAAGATGCTCAACATGGAGTATATGGAGTTATACGAAAAATACAAAAGCAAGGGGTTTGAAATTTACCAGGTTTCGGTAGATACCGATAAAACCGCGTGGGCTACTGCGGTTAACGAACAAAAACTACCATGGATAAACGTTTGTGACGGGCAAGGACCGTCTTCGATTGTGCTAAATACCTATAATATTCAAAAAGTACCGGCCAATTATCTGATAGACAAGAGCGGAACTATTGTTGCCAGGGATTTGTTTGACGATGTTCTGGAGCAAAAGTTAGCAACACTCATGAGGTAGCCGGCTTTCCTGCAATAAACTCCTTTAAATAGAAAGGTTCGAAGTATGCCAAATCTTCGAACTTTTTTGTTTTGTAGATTTGGGTTGCAATACGGGACATATTGGACGCCAACGGCTCTGCCTCGACAAACCTTGCATTGGGATGGCGGATAATTGGCTTTACCTTAACAGAGCCGTCCCCGCAAAAAAAGAGTTCTCCACTTTCCAGCAGCCGGTCAAAACTATCCTCTTTAACAACCAAAGCCTCGACATCCTTGATCCTTTTTCCTTTGGAATCGTATGTGGCAGTGTAGACCTCCATCCTTCGAGCATCAATCATGGGAACGATGTATGAGGAGTTGTCCAGGGCATAGGTACCTGCTGTCATTGCAGCAATGATGTCAAGGGTTCCGATTGCAATCAGGGGCTTGGAAACGGCGTAGCAAATACCCTTAGCAAAGGATACGCCGACCCTTAGCCCGGTATATGATCCCGGACCATGGCTCACAGCAACAGCATCGCACATTGGGATGGTATAACCAGTCTTTTCCATTAATTTGATTGTCATTACAGATATCAGGGATGCGTGTGAACGAGGCTCCCTTGAAATCTCTTCTCCCAATATTTCTCCTCCGTAAGAAAGAGCAACCGAACAAAGTTCGGTTGCTGTCTCGACCAATAGTATTAAAGGTTCTTTTTCGCTCATTACATTCTATTTGATAGTGCCGGGCTTCTCTTTTTCCTCATGTTTGACTGTGGTTCCCGGTTTAAGATTTTTGCTGATAGCCGAGAAAGGAGCGGTTACTATTCTTTCTCCATCAGTAAGGCCGGTTACAACTTCTATATAGTTAAGGTCTTGTATTCCCGTTGTAATTTCACGTACCTCTACGGTGTTGTCTTGCTTTACAACAAACACCTGCTCCCTGGACTCATTTATCCCCAAAGAGTTCTTTAAAGAGTCACTCATAAGGTCTGTCCTGGTTGTAATAGCCTGAAGAGGAATGGCTACTACGTTTTCGCGACGGTTTGTCTGTACCGAAACAGAGGCAGACATGCCCGGCCGGAAAGGGTTTTTGCCTTCCAGATTAAGATCATGGTAGGATTCAGGCAAAACATACACCTTGACTTCGAAGTTTGTTACCTGGTCTATAGCCGACCCTATGTTTTTGGCTGAGTTGGCTATTTGGGTTACAATCCCGGTGAACTTCCTCCCGGGATAGGCATCCACGTCAATGGTGGCGGTATCACCCTGCTTGATGCGGATAATGTCGTTTTCATTCACATCCACCAAAACCTCCATATTGTCGAAATTGGCAATACGGAGCATTTCGGTACCCGCCATCTGGCTGGTCCCAACAACACGTTCCCCTTTTTCTACACTCATTTTGGATATGATCCCGTCCATAGGTGCATAAATGACTGTTTTGACCAGGTTTTCCTGTGCCTCCTTAAGGGCAGCTGTAGCACTCTTTACATTGAACTCGGCCGCCTCTATCTGTGCTTTCGCAACCTCGTACTGGGAAAAGGCATTCTCGTATTCCGACTCCGAAATGGCTTTTTGTCCAAAAAGTATTTTGCTCCTCTCATAGGCCTGCCGGATCTGTTCGAACTGGGCCATCTGTTGGGAAAGCTGGGCCTTAACCGAATTGAGTGAAGCCTCTGCACGCTCTCTCATGGAGATGTAAACGTCTTGTTTTATTTTGATTATAAGATCGCCCCTTTTAATAGGGTCTCCCTCTTTGAAGTGGAGCTCCACGATTTCTCCCGAAACATCAGGGCTGATTTTTACCTCTGTGACTGGTTTGATCTTGCCGTTTGCAGGGATAACCTCAGTGATTGTCCTTAACGATATCGTTTCTATTGTTACGGGAGTCTCTGCTTTGCCCTTTTTGCTGCCGTACCAGGCCAGTAATATTACTAAAACCACAGCCGCAGCAATAATCCATTTGATAGATTTTTTAAACATATTGGTGCTTTTTATTTATAGTGAAATGGGGATTCCCTTGTAAAAATCGAGGATCTTAAGCTGGAATACATATTGGTATTTGGCCTGGTAATATTCGGAGCGTGCACGGAACAGGTTGGACTTTGCAACCGAGTAATCTGTAGCATTCAATACACCAACGTCAAATTTTTGCTGTACATAGCGGAAAGACTCCTCCATTGCTTTCACGTTTTGTCCGGATGCCTTGTACCTTTCAAAATAGGAGAGGGCATCGTTTCCGGCTTGTTGGATTTCCTTGTATAGCAGCTGTTGCCTGTATTTTTGGTCCAGTTTGGAGTTGGTTACACCCAGCTGTGCGTTTTTCACGTTGGTGCGTACCATGTAATTGTTGAAAATCGGTATGCTCAGGCCAATACCCAGTGATGGATTGCGGTTTTCGTTAAACTGGTCAAAAAAGGATTGATCCCTGCTGTCACTATAGTAGCTCCCGTAACCTGCAGAGAAAGATATGGAAGGATAGAGCCTCCCTTTTGCAATTGCAAGTTGTAGTTCGGAGTTCTTGAGGTTGAGCTCGGCTATCCTCATTTGTGGAAGGGAGAGTGAGCTTTGGAAAAGTTCGTCCACAGAAATATTATGGTGGTCTTTGATAAGGAAGTCTATCTCTACTTTCTCAATACCGAAATCTGCATTTTCGGGCAGGTCCAACAGCTGTTCAAGCGAGAGCATGGCACTGCGGAGCTGGTTTTGGGCATTCACAACCTGGACTTTTTCGGCCGCTATCTGTGCCTCAATCTCCAGCTGGGAACTGTATGCAAGGCTGCCTGCATCCACTAGTTTTTTAGTCCTTTCGGCCTGAATGGTCGTTGATTCAAGACTTTGAAGAGAGGCCTCCAGAATCTCCCCCGACAATAGGATCTGCAGATATGAGCGGGCAATCTCCACAGAGATATCATTGCGGAGTTTTTCAACTTCGCTGCGGCTTATCTCCATCTGTACACTCTTGCTTTTCAAATCATTGGTTTTGGTGAATCCTTCGAAAAGGTTCACTGCTGCCCTTGCACTTGCGCTGGTGCTCTGGGATAATTTGTTTTCAATAATCTCCAGATCCTGCACGTTTACCGAGCGTCCCCAGTTCATCGAATGACTCAGGGAAGCACTTACAGAGGGTACAAAGTTCAACCTGGCCTGGTTGTACTGGTTTTCACTTTGTTCCACGGCGAGTTCCTGTTGCTTGAGCTGCAGGTTGTTTTCCCATGCATACCGGATGCACTGCTCTAATGTCCAGCTCTTTTGTGAAAAAGAAAAGAGCGGAAAAAACAGGAAGAATAATAACGGGAGTTTGTATCTATTTTTCATAATCGACAAAGTTAAATTTTTTTCAATAACAAACTCCCGTGAGGGGAATGTTTTCTCCGGGAATCTATTTGTAAATTACCTGAGTATTAGCCTGCAGTTCGTAGAGGTTCTTGCTCATGAACAGGAAAAGCCTCCATAATTTCTTAACCGTGTATCCGGCTCCTCTGCCAAGTTGTTCGGCAATATCGTGGTCCCATCCTTCGGAACCACCCCTTACCATTAACATTTCTCCGTAAGTCAATGGTGTCAGCATCATTGCGTTGTTGCTCCTTTCCATCATGCTGCCTCCCATCCGTCTACGAATCCGTGTTTAAAACTGGGCCAGTATTTTTCGGCCTTTTTCAAAACCTCACCCAACAGGGTGAGATAGTTCCAAATCTCCCTGAGAGAAAGTCCGCCATTCTGCAACATCTCCCTCTCGTCCAGTGGGGTAAGACCCCATTGTTCTCTCTTGATTTTTTCCATGACCATTTTGTTATATAATCCCACAGCTAAGGGTGTGCGGGAACCACCCAGGAGTGTGCACCCTCCTTTTTATGATGCTATTGTTTTACAGGAGTATAACCCCATGTCTATTGTAATGTCTGCTAACCTTGATATGCTTTTATCATGTGATACAATGAGAATGGCACACCCTTCGTCCCTGAGCCTTGAAACAGAGTTGAGGATCAGCTCTTGTGAATGTATATCCAGAGAGGCTGTAGCCTCGTCCAAAAGCATGACAGGTGCCCGTTTCATCGCCGCCCTGGCATATGCCACCCTTTGTTGTTCTCCTCTGGAAAGAAGAGCTCCTCCTTCGCCAGGATGGGTTGAAAAGCCGAATGGAAACCTGGAAGCCATTTTGTCCAGTTCCAGTTCGTTTACAAGTCTGGAGAAATAACTCCCGTCCAGTTCTCCGGGATCTCCGGGAATAATGCACTCCATAATGCTTTCCCCTAGCAGGTCGGGATTTTGGGGAACCAAGGCAATCAACTCCCTCCATTTCTCAATATTTGAATTGTCTTCCAGATAACTACCGATTGTTCCGGCGCTTGGAACAAGATGTTTCAATATCAGTGATATTACAGTGCTTTTGCCACACCCGCTCTCTCCCGTAAGCAATACAACCCTTCCCTTTTCGATTGAAAAAGAGAGCCCTCTGAAGAGCATCTCCCTCCCGGGGTAACCAAAGGAGAGCTCCCTGACCTCAATGGCGGAGCCGGTGGACTGGATTGTGCTGGAGTTGTACCGTTCCCTCTTTACCATCATGATGTCATTGAACCGGGAAGATGCCGTCACTCCCTCACGTAATGCTGCGAAGGATACGGCTAATTGTTGCATCGGCGAAGAAAATAGTGATGCCATTGTGAAAAACGAGACCATTTCTCCCGCCGACAATGTGCCGGCCACAACACCCTTTCCGCCAAACCACAGAATAACGACAGAAAGCATCCTCGAAGCCAGGTCAGCGCAACTCCCGGCAATTATTGCAGCATTGGAAGTTGTCACCAGTTCTTTGGCCAGGTCATTATGTTTTATTGAGGCTCCGGCCATAAAACGTTTCCTGAGACCGAAATTCCTGATTGTGGCCATTGCCCGCAGGTTTTCTATGAGGTAACCCTGGAATGCAGCCCCTTTTTCCAGCAGCCTCCGGATTCCCGGTTTACGTACTTTGTCATGGATAATGAAAACAGACAGGTATATGGGGAGGAAGAACATACATATCCAAGCCATTGCGGAATTTATCCAAAACAACAAGAAAAATGAAAGTGCAAGGGTGACAGCAGCTACCAAGCTGTCCGGAAGGGTCTCTGCAACAAAGCTGCGTATCCTGTAGATGTCAGAAATTCTGGAGGTCAGCTCCCCTGTTTTGAATGATCCGTAGAAAGGAAGAGGGATATGGCATAGTTGTTCCATGTACTCTCCCGTAAGTTCCTTCTCAATCCCTACCCCCGCCTTGACCAGCATACAAGAGCGCAGGGCTGATAGTATGATTGAGGTCAGGGTTACTGCCGCCACGGCAAGTGAGAAGGTTTTGAGCCTTGCAAGGTCCCCTCCGGGTATCACGGAGTCCAGCAGCTCCTTGATGAAAACTGCAACAGCCAGCATAGAGGCGGTACTTACCACAGAAATTGCCAGGGTAGCCGGGAAAATCTTCCATCGTGAAACTGTCAACCTGAGCAATTCCCTTATGTGGGGAGTGAGTATTGAGGCCTTTTTCCTGAGATTGTCAGGAAAAGAGAAAAGCAGCACAATGCCACTCCACTCGTTGCAGATGCTTTCGATGCTCTTTTTGTGTATTTGACCATCTGCAGGGTCCATTACAAGAAATTTGCCACGCGAAGATTCTGTAAGCACAACATAGTGAAGTATGCCGTTCTCTTTTTTGATATGAAGGATTGCCGGTTTGGGAACCAGGGAGAGCGATTGGGCGGTACCCCGGAAAGCCTCTGCACCAAGCCCTATTGCACCGGCAGCCTCAATAAGCCCTTTGATCGTAGTCCCGGACGAGTCTGTTCCGCTCAAATGACGGAGCATTGCCACCGAACTCCTGATTCCTGCGTGGGCTGCAACCGATGCCAAAGCTGCCGCTCCACAGTCGCTTGTATCGTTTTGCCTCACCCTGATGCTTACCCTCCTGATACTTCCCATAACTTTATGCAAAATAAAAAAGAACGGGACATCCCAACTTCACTGCCTCTCCTGCTCATAAAAGGCTAATCTGACAACACATTTGTCCCGTTCCCGAGAGCGAAACTATGGTAAAATTTTGGAAAAAAACAACAGGATTATAAAAGGGGGTTATAATTTTACCGATACTACTGAAAAAAGCAGTTTTTAAAAAAGATTAACCTTTTGCAAGTAGGGAAAAAGAAAAGGAGCCAAGTCTTTAATGATTGGGTAAATCGTTGACTCTGCAAGCATTTCATGGGGCAGGAATGGGTAAAGGTTGTCCAGGGAATTCAAAAGATAGATAATAATGCTAAAAATGAAGGAATACTTCAGAATTGCGAACAATACCCCCAGCAACTTGTCCAGCCATCCTAAAAGCACCATTTTTATCACTCCCGAAAGGGCTTTTCCGATGATGTTGACAGCGAAAATTACAGCAATGAAAATAATGCCGAATGAGATTATATCAAGTAATTCGTTCTCGGTCTTAAACCAAATTTTGATTCCGTCCGATAACAAGGAGGAAAAGTGCCACCCGGCCCAAACACCCAGCACAAGAGCCAAAATGGAGGCTAGCTGGCGCACCAGACCGCTCATAATCCCTCCGATTACTGCCGGAATAAAGCATACCAGCATAAGTATATCAACATTGTTGAGGAGAGTGCCCATAATCAATTTTTTTCAAAAGTAATGAATAATCGTATCTT